>ENA-OYVX01000603-OYVX01000603.1-human-gut-metagenome-genome-assembly--contig:-NODE-603-length-16049-cov-4.167000_pt1 | contig 16049 bp, 9 predicted proteins | sample MGYA00244159_ERZ653375 | MGnify/ENA primary metagenome ERZ653375 (study PRJEB26926, sample SAMN06164942) | human gut metagenome | biome: ENVO:00009003; feature: ENVO:2100002; material: ENVO:00002003... | reverse complement strand
ACGAGATTGCCTCTTGTCTCGTGGGCTCGGAGATGTGTATAAGAGACAGAAAAGACACACTGTGGCTAAAGCCCAAAAAGCAAGTTATATTATACCAGTTAGATTGTCACGGTTATACTATGGGCATGATTTTGAGATGGGAAATAAGAATAAAGAGGAGATATGTTTCTGCACGGAAATAAGGTGTGTCAAGGAAACATCAAAAAAGGATCAAAAGGGCGTTTTTCAAGAAATCACTATAAGGCAATGGATTGCTAAAATTTTCTTTCAAATTTGATGACAAGACATACATTGGCTCGAAATAAACGATTCTTCCTTACTTTAGTGAGCTAGACAAAGTACTACCGTACCTCATCTAGCTCTGAAAGTCTTTATTTGAATGCAGGATAACCCGGATTCTGAGTCAATTTATCGTTAGATTGATAAGCATCTTGAGATATAGGGAACAATTTCAAATAATCATCTGTCTTTCTCACACAATTTGAAGCAGCCCACATACCTTTGTCATAGGCCCCGAAACGGATATCATCCTGGCGGTTGTGCATCTCCCAAGACAATTCGAGGCGACGCTCAAGAAGGATATCATCCAGCGTAACAGTAGCGTAATTGTGATTGGAATCACCAAACGCACGTTCACGGACTTGATTAACCAAGCTTGTGGCCTCAGACGCACTACCACCACTACGAAGCAATGCCTCTGCTTTCATTAAAAGAACATCCGCATAACGGAACACATGGAAATCATTACCCATAGCGTCTGTCAAAGTCGTTGAGTACGGCCATTTCTGGCAACGTGCGCCATCATGCTGATTTACCGCTCCCCAAGTTGTTCCATCATATTCCGTACCAGCCAACATAGTAACATCGATCGTATGGTTTAACAAGAAACCATGGTCTGTCTCAATAGGCTCACCGGTCGAGGCATTATACATCTGGCCGATCAAGAATGTAGCTTCCTTACGAGGATCGTCATCAGAGAACAATTTAACATATTCCGGCTGCGCACAAACACCATTCCAAGCAGAAACACCGTTAGAAAGAGCCAACTGATCTTTGTAGTGCAACGTACGGTTCATCAATTGCCAACGATTATCCTTATCCGTATCCGTCTCTGAGAACGGAGCGGCCAAGATCGCCTCACGAGAACTCTCGTTCGTCAAGGAGAAGTTTGCCTTAAAGTCCGGCTCTAATATATAACCCATCGCCATCACTTTGTCGCAACACTCTGCGGCCATCTGGTAAGCATTGTTACAACTTACACCCCAAGCTTCCGCATTCAAATATAATTTAGACAACAACGTATAAGCTGCACCTTTCGTAAACTTAGCATAACCATTTTCACGACCCGGACAAGTTTCCGCAATCTCTGTCACTTCTTTAATCAACCAATCAAACACGGCCTGGCGAGGTTGGCAAACCGGAAGTTCCTTGTCCGCATAATCAGTAACCAATGGAATATTGCCCCAATCGTCCATCATCTTGTAAATCCAAAAAGCACGGATACCTCGGATTTCAGATGTATATAGAGACATCTGTTCGTCCGATAAGAAATCAGAAGATTCCACTACCTTCAAGTTGGCATTACAAGTACCGATAGCCTCAGAAGCCGTAGACCACGCTCCCTTGATCACAGAAGTCTGCGAAGTCCATGTGTGCATGTAGATCTCACGATACTGACCACCATCATACCAGTCGCCACCCTTACGGGTAGGAGTAACAGCATCAGATCCCGACATCACATCCAGCGCAATAAAATTTCCATCCGCAGGATAATTCTTCAATGTCTTATACACGGTCCCTACCAACACACTGATCTCCGAATCAGTATAACCGAATGAATCCGCAGGGACATTATCGTATACCGTTTCATCCAAGTTCGTACACGCTGGCATAGAAAAAAGGAGAGCCGTGCCAGTCAAGAACGATATTATATTTCTTTTTTTCATAACGAATGCATTTAAAATTAGAATGATAAGTTAACACCAAATGTAAATGAACGAGCCTTCGGCATATAGTTACGCGGTTCGATACCCGGTGACAGACCGGCATCCGTATCGCTAGCCTCGCCACGGAAGAGCTCCACTTCCGGATCCAAACCGGAATAGCTTGTGATTACGAACAAGTTCTGAGCAGCTACATAAATACGGGCTTTATCTAGCCAATCAATCTTCTTCGTATTGAATGTATAACCAATAGACATATTATCCAAACGGGCGAAAGAGGCATTCTCCAAATAATATGAGCTTACACGTGAATTCTCTCTCAGTAACATCAAGTCATCACCTTTCATAGCGTTAGCTCCGGCTACATAGGTATTATTACCATAAGCGGCACGCGGGTTGTTCAACAACTTGCCACCGATCTGCCCACGTAAGAAGAAGCTGGCATCCCAATTCTTCCAAGTGAAGGTATTGTTCCATCCAAATGTCAAATCCGGCTGGGAATCACCTACGTATGTACGGTCATCGTCCGAGATTTGTCCATCCTTATTGACATCTTCCATAATAAACTTACCGTTTTCATCAATGCCGTTACATTTCAACATAAAGAACTGACCGACCGGATAGCCTTCCTCTACCACATGAGAAGTCACGCCGGAAGCGCCGCGGATCCACGGATCACCTACATAAACACGGCTTGTTGAAAACAGGTCGTTAGACAACTTCGTGATCTCATTCTTATTGTGAGACAAATTAATAGAAGTATTCCAGTTAAAGCTCTTGTTTCGGATCACGTCTAAGTTCAACATGACCTCGATACCCTTATTGCTCATATCACCAACGTTGGCAGCGATCTTTTTATACACATACGTTGGAGTCGGTACAGCATAGTCATAAAGCATATCGGAAGTCTTCTTACTATAATATTCTACCGTACCGCCCAAGCGACCGTTAAATAACTGGAAGTCTACACCGATATTAAACATAGCAGTTGATTCCCACTTCAAATCCGGGTTCGGGTTCTGCGTGATACGGAAAGAGGTAGATGTACCACCACCGTTATAATAAGTACCATACGGCTGATACAACTCCAAGCTCTTATAAGGCTTCAAACCATCTTGATTACCCGTCACACCATAACCAGCACGCAACTTCAAGTCGTTCAACCAACTGATATCCTGCATAAAGGCCTCTTGAGAAATACCCCAAGCAGCAGATACAGACGGGAACCATCCCCATTTATGATTAGCACCGAACTTAGAAGAACCATCACGACGCATCGTAGCGGTGATCATATATCGCTCATCGTAGCTATAGTGCGCACGAGCAAAGAAAGAGATCAATTTATAGTCATTCTTGCTGGAAGTCACATTACCGATCTTCAAATCGTTACCAGCTTGGATAGAGTTGGCACCCATAGATGCTACAGAGAACTGTGTTGCCAAAGATTCTTGCGACTGATAACCGTTGGTTTCCCAAGAATAACCCAGCAAAGCGTTCAGTTTATGTTTTTCCTCCGCACCGAAAGACTTGTTATAGTCGGCCGTCCATTCCATCAACTCACGATCCCATACGAAGTTGCGTCTCTTGGCATAGCCATTCGAGCTATCACCCAAAGAGTTTCCAGCACCACCACCTAACGCATTGTCGGGGCTTTCCCATTGGCTATAATCGCTAGTATAACGACTCTTATATAAGTTCGCCTTTACGTTCAGGCCCTCAATTACTTCAAACTGCACATCGCCTTGTCCATAGAAATAATTATTTTTGAATAATTTGTAGTTTTCATCTTGGGCTTTCACCATGTTACCTTGGTTATAAGCGTTGTCGTTACCCGTAAAATAAGAGCCATCCTCATTGTAAATCGGAACGACCGGAACATTATTGTAAGCAGCGATGAAATAGTCGGCAAACGTAGCTTGCATATCTGTCAAGGTAGCAGCTCCCGTCAAACCAATACGCAAACGATCATTGATAGCTCGTTGCTGGAATTGGAAGCGGAAACTGTGACGCTTCATCCAGTTATCGCGAGCGATACCCTTACGGTCTAAGTAAGTATAAGACGCACGATAGTTACTTTTGGAAGAACCTCCAGACAATGACAAGGCATGATTCTGAGAAATACCCGTACGTAATAAAGCACCGAACCAATCAGTATCAGCGTTATATTTGTCATATTGCGAGATGTCACTACCCAATTGTTTGTTCACATCACGCCATTCGGAAGCATTCAGCATATCCGGTTTGTTAGCAACCTTATCCATTGTCACATAACCATCATAATTAATCTGAGTCTTAGCTCCCGAACCTCTCTTGGTCGTAATCAAGATAACACCACCTGCGGCACGAGAACCATAGATAGCGGCGGAGGAGGCATCCTTCAATACGGAAATAGACTCGATATCTGAAGGAGAAACCGTAGACATATCACCACCGGGAACACCATCGATAACGATCATAGGACCTTGATCGTTTTGCAAGGTAGAAGTACCACGCAAACGAATCTGAGAGCTACGAGTCACATCACCAGAGCCAGAAGTAATCTGCAAACCAGCCACTTTACCTTGTAGCAAATCTGAAGCATCACGATTAACACCCTTGTTGAAGTTTTCCTCGGAGACATTGGCTACAGATCCGGTAATCTCCTTACGAGTCTGCGTACCATAACCGATCGCAACAACCTCACCCAAATTTACTACGGATGGAGCTAATTTAACGTCCACTTTGTTACGTCCTTTAACACCTTCTTCCAAAGTGTTATAACCAATAAAAGAAAATTGAAGAACGGCTTTTTTCAAGTCGTTAAGCGTTAGAGTGTAATTACCGTCAATATCGGTAATCGTACCATTGGTAGTACCCTTTTCTACAATGTTCGCACCGATGATGGGCTCACCTTGTTCATCTAGTACCATGGTTTAGAATCATGCTACGTATACTTTGTTAATATCAAACATATTCAATATTTTTCCGTAATAAAAAATCAAGCATGGTAGCATCTAGGTATATCAGGTACCATATGAGTATTACACAATAGAGTGAAATAAATCAATCATCAAAACAAAGTATGGATGGTTTTATGTAATGTTTTTTTACATTATCATGGTTTAATTTTAAAAAAGTTATTATATTTGCCTCGAAAATTCTCAATTGTGTTTGTGAATTCAATGATTGTTAACCTAAAAATTAAGTAATTATGCAACGAAAGAAAACATTTGATTCTTTCAGACGCTGTAAGGTAGTGATACTTTCAGTGTTGATGTCTTTTTGCATGACAGCGGCTTTTGCCCAATCTGGCGCTGTTAAAGGAAAAGTTCTAGATGAACTTGGTGAACCCATCATCGGTGCGAACATCGTAGAAAAGGGAACTACCAATGGTACTATCACTGACATGGACGGTAACTACAGCCTTACCGTAAATGATTTAAAAAAGGCTGTTCTTCAAGCATCCTTTATTGGTTATAACACGATCGAAGAGAGTGTTAAAGGACGTAGCACGGTAGAGATTAAGTTATCTCCATCCGTAGTAAACTTAGGAGAGGTCGTGGCGATCGGTTACGGTACGCAGACCCGTAGGGAGATCACAGGATCCGTGGCGAACGTATCCGAAGAAAGTTTTAACAAAGGTATCACACGTGACGCTTCCGACTTGTTGCAAGGCAAGGTAGCTGGTTTGACGATCACTTCCGGCTCCGGTGATGTGACGCGTGGATCTACGATGCGTTTGCGTGGTACATCCACGTTGCAGAACGACCAAGGTCCGTTAATCGTTATCGATGGTATTCCCGGTGGTGATATGTCGACGGTAGCTCCTTCCGATATCGAGTCTATCTCCGTCTTGAAAGATGCCTCCTCCGCCGCTATCTACGGCTCTCGTGCCGCTGGTGGTGTAGTATTGATTACGACCAAGAGAGGTTCTGGCTCCAAGACACAAATCAGCTATGATGGTTATGTTGCCTTTGATCTGATGGCCAATAAGCCCGATTTAATGAATGCGGACGAATGGAGAGGTTACGCAAATAGCAAAGGTCTAGACTATAGCGTATACGACCAATATGGTGCCGACACAGATTGGTTTGATGAACTGACTCGTACCGGAGTTTCTCAGAACCATTCAATCTCTTTGTCTGGTGGTGGTTCTAAGAACAACTATCGTGCGTCCTATACCTATTTGGATCGAAATGGTATCATGCGCGATAACGATATGCAACGCCATAGCTTCCGCTTCCAGTTCCAGCAGCGTGCGATCAATGACCGTTTGCGTATTGGTTTGGCTGGATCTGCTACCTTGACAGACTCACATGTTCCGAATGGTGACAACTTCGTGTTGGCATACAGCATGTTGCCTGTTTACCCAGTTTATAACGCTGATGGTTCTTACTTCACGAAAGTTAATGCGGAGTATGACCAAGGTAATCCTGTTCAAAACCAAAATCTGAACGAGCGAAAAAACAGCAACGTTTATTTTTATGGTGCCGGTGATATCCAATTTGAGATTATCAACGGATTGAACATCAAGGCAAATTTATATAAGAGCCGTTTCTCTAATGAGTATAGCCGCTATGACGACTCTCGTACGACGGTCGGACAGGGTAATAATGGCTTTGCGCAAAAACGTAATCGGGCATGGGATCGTAACTTGATGGAGTGGACTTTGGACTACAATAAGTCTTTTGGTGCGGACGAAAAACATAAATTGAATGCGATTCTCGGTTACTCTTGGGAGGATAACACATATTCTTATTTCTTCGCTCAAAACCGCAACTTTTTGATCAACGATTTGTCATATAACGCTTTGCAATCCGGAGCCGGATTAAAGACAGGCGACGTTGAGTCTGGTAAGAACTACTACAAATTGATCTCTATGTTCGCCCGCGCTCACTATAGCTATGACGAGCGTTATATGATTACGGCTACCGTCCGTCGAGATGGTTCCTCTAAGTTCGGTGCGAATCATAAATGGGGTACGTTCCCCTCTGTTTCCGCAGCTTGGGGTATCTCACAAGAGGCATTCATGCAAGACGTAAACTGGATCAATGACTTGAAGTTACGTGCGGGCTACGGTGTTACCGGTAACCAAGATGGTTTACAGCCGTATAAGAGCATGGAGCTTTATGGCATGTCCGGTATCTATTATGACAATGGTAATTGGGCTACATCTTATAAGATTTCCCAGAATGCCAACCCGGATTTGAAATGGGAGTCTACGGCTATGTTAAACATCGGTTTAGATTTCTCTTTGTTCAATGGCCGTTTAGGTGGTACAATCGAATGGTATGACAAACGTACATCAGACATGCTTTATACTTACAAGGTTCCGACTCCTCCGTATGTTTACGACCGTATGCAAGCCAATGTAGGTGATATGAAAAATACAGGTATCGAGGTTTTGTTAAACTTAGATGTGATCCGTAACAAGACATTCAACTGGAATATGTCATTGAACTTGTCCCACAATAAGAATGAAATCACGAAGTTGTCAAGCGATCTTTATACGACAGACCGTATTTATACAGGCGATCCATGGATCCGTGGTGCTTCCGGCGTAACTTCTCACGTAGTAGAGGAAGGCCGTCCCGTAGGACAATTCTTCATGCTGGAATGTACGGGTATCAAGGACGGAAAATATATCATTACGGATTTGAACGGTGATGGTGAGATCTCGGACGATGACCGCACATACGTAGGAGACGCACAACCAGACTTGACATTTGGATGGCAAAATAATTTCACTTGGAAGAACTGGGATTTCAGCTTCTTCTTCCGTGGAACGATCGGCAACAAGGTATTGAACAACCCGCGTGCGGCTTATGCGAATAATACGTACTTGATCGGTACAAACGCATTAGATGATGAATTGACTTATACGATGAAAGAATCTTCTCGCGTATGTTCTTATTATTTGGAGAATGGTTCGTTCATCCGTTTGGATAACTTGGCCTTAGGTTACACCTTCGATACGAAGAAGATTAATTGGTTGGATAAAGCTCGTCTTTATTTCGCCGCTCAGAACTTATTCGTAATTACTGGATACAAAGGTTTAGACCCAGAGGTTGAATTGTTCCGTGGTGAATCTTCCGATACGGATGCTGGTTTGTCTCCGGGTATTGAGCCTCGTCAATTCTTCCCGAAGGCACGTACCTTCACATTGGGTGTTAATTTAACTTTCTAAATTAAATCGTTATTAATTATGAATAAAAAATCAATTATATCATTATTTACTGGTGCTGCACTAATGTTTTCCATGCCCTCCTGTACGGATTTGGATGAAACGGTGTATGATAAGATTCCAGCAGAAAACTTCGGTAAAACCGATGGTGAAATCAATTCGATCATTGGCCCTGCATACAATACATTTAAAAGATATTTCTCTGACGCATGTATTGCTTTATCGGAATGCTCAGGAGATATGGCGGTCGTACCTACCCGTAAAGGTGGTGACTGGTATGATGGTGGTCAGTATCGTGAGTTACACATGCACGCATGGACTGCGAATACCTCAGCCGTGAAAAACGCATGGTCAAGATCTACGGAAGCGATCTCTGCTTGTAACTTAATTTACGAGACTATTAGTACTTCCGCATTGGAAGAATCCGCAAAAGCTAGAGCGTTAGCGGAAATCCGCGGTGTACGTGCGTTCTGGATTTATTACCTGATGGATAATTGGGGAAATGTTCCATTGAGTATAGATTACAATGACACAGAACTGCCCACTTGCAAAACAAGGAAGGAAGTTTATGATTGGTTGGTTAAAGAGGTAAACGAGATCAAGGACTTGCTTCGTGAAGATGTTTCTGACGCTAGTTATGGAAAATTCACGAAAGGTGCCGCTTATACCTTATTGGCAAAGTTGTACCTAAACGCAGAGGCTTGGGGCGTAGACTCTCCTCGATATAAAGAGGCCGCTGACGCTTGTGATGTCGTGATGGGGCTTCCTTATATATTAGAGGCTAACTGGAAAACAAATTTCCAAGTAAATAACCAACAATCAAGAGAAGCTATCTTGGCTTGCTGCTTTAGTGCGAACGATACGGAATGGCAAAATCAATTACATTACCGTACTTTGCACTATAAAGATAATATACCTCTTGGAGCTACTTTCAGCGCATGGAACGGTATTTGCGCACAGCCGGATTATGTATTGCTATTCGACAAGGAAGATCCTCGCTATGAAGGCTCTTTCTTAGTAGGTCCAAGTATCGACCCTGCTACTGGGAAAGTGTTGATCACGGCACACGACCGTCCTTTGATACACACTCCGGAAGTTACAGTTATCCCCGGAACGGAACGTGATGGTACGATTTGGGGTGACGTGAACCAAGAAGACGGCGCTCGTTGTAACAAATGGACTTTCGATAAGTCCTTAACTAATGCGATGGAGAATGATTTCCATATTTTCCGTCTGGCTGATGTATATTTGATGAAAGCAGAGTGTTTGATACGCACAGGAGGCAACAATGCGGAGGCTACACGTTTGGTCAATGCGGTCCGCGAACGTGCTTACGGTAACTCTAACCACAATTACGCATCCGTAGATCTAGAAAAGATCGCCTTAGAACGTAAGTTCGAGTTGGCATGGGAATGCCACGCACGTCAAGACAATATTCGCTTTGGAACTTTCCAAAACGCTCGTTGGCTGAAATCTGAAACGAAAGGGAAAGACTACATGAATATCTTCCCGATCTCTCAAGACGCATGGCAAACGAACCAGAACTTAAAACAGAACCCGGGTTATCCCGCATTCTAAAATATTCTATGGGCTAGATGAGACTTTTTAGGTTTCGTCTAGCCCTTTTTGTATAATCTTAAAATAATACGAACATGAAGAAGTATTTGATTTTACTTGCGATGTTACTCGTCGCCGTTGCGAACTATGCGGAAAAGCCCGCTAATTATGTGGAAGCCTCCCAAGAAGCGTATAGAGCTTCTGACCCTCTGATGCTAGAAGGATATTTTACAGGTGATACTTTCTCCGGGCAGATTGAGTTGATGACCGCAAACCAGATTCCCGGATACAATACACCCACAAGGCTTACAATTGTCGTAAGTAATCCCGTATTATCTTCCTATAATTGGTCTGTCTCCGGTAATGGTATATCATCTTATATCTCTGATAGCCATTTATGTGAAATATTCTTCAAGACAGGAGGATCACGTGGCTGTACGGTTACTCTATCAGGTCCTCTTGCGTCTACCGGTCAACAGGTGACAAAGGTTTTCGGATTCTATTGATGTTGAAAGTGAAGACATTCTTAGAAAGTAATGCCCCGTCACCAACTTATTCGTAAGTCTGTGACGGGGCGTTGCTTGTTTTGTATCTTCTATTATTCTATTGGATATTTGTCAATACCATAGACCTTTTTTATATGAGGATCAATGTAGTAGATTCTTTGCCTCTTCTTGTCCCCCGATCTTGAATATTGCGCTCTTACCTACTAGGCGTTTGAAAGAATGAACGTGTGCCCAAATGCTTATGGGCATTAGGGGAGCGTTACAGTATGTCCGATACCCTATCTGTCAGGAACTACCGCTCCATCCTCTCCTTCTCCTTTATCAACCCATTCCGATACGCATAAAGCAGTTTCTCCAAGTCCTTGATCTGGCTTTGAAGATCCGCACCCTTATCCGTATCTTTCACCATCTGGCGATGGGAGCTTAATTCTACCACGATCGTGGTGGATTTGATATCCAAGCCTTCCTCGATCGCTTTCGCCCGGGATTCGAAGGGTTCGTGTTGCACAAGCTGGAAACCACGGGAGTGATATACTAATGTATAGCCCGCAATACCGGTTTCCAAATGATACGGACGGGAGAAACCGCCATCGATTACTAACATCTTGCCATTCGCCTTGATGGGATTCTCACCTTGATTGGAACGGACAGGGACATGTCCGTTGATGATATGCCGATGCATACCGGTCACCCCAAACTCATCCAATATCCTATCACAAATTTCCTCTTGCTCTCGTAACGTATAATAAGCGCCTTTTTCCTCCTTATGAGTCTCGGCCTCTTCGATAAAGGCACGCTCGAAAGTAGCCATCTTGCTTTTATCGAATAACGGAGAGTCCTTGCCGCCCCAAAGATACCAGATATAATCATGCGCATATTCCACTTCTTCCTGCTCCCCGGTCTTGAAATAAGCCGTACGGATCAGTTGGTCTACACGGTCCAACAAAGCACGGCCCTTATAATCCTGCCCCAAGATACGTACTGACTTAAACGTCCCATCCGGATTCATCGGGATAGAGGCATGAAACAGTAAATTGGAATTACAAACCTGATACATTCCCCCATGCCGGAAGAAACAACGCATATGCTTTTTCATCTTCTCGCTGCTCTCAAAAGAATGCAAGATCTTTCGGATCAAATCCTCCTCCTCAATAGAAAGACGATACGGATCTTTCGGGTCTAAAGTAGGCCAGTTAGTATCTTTAAGCATATAATCCTTTCCATCGATATGAACCACTCCCCGCTTCAGATCGATATGGTGCAACAACATCCGGTCATCCATCTCAAACTCCGGACGACGGCGGATGATCTCACCCTCCAGCTTGAACTGGATGATGGTGATCGCCTTGTGCATCTGGGCGATCAAACGGGTGGTCTTCTCATCCATTGCATTATCGGCGAACTTTGTTTTCGGCATGAATAACGCACAAGGATCATCCCCGTACGCCTCCATCGCGAAAGTGGCCAACGGCAAAAGATTGATGCCATATCCATCTTCTAAGGTAGCCATATTACCAAAGCGTAAACACATACGAATCACGTTGGCGATACTTACCAAATTACCGGAAGCGGCTCCCATCCATAAGATATCATGATTACCCCATTGAACATCGAAATTATGGTAATCGCAAAGGATATCCATGATCAGATGAGCGCCCGGACCCCGATCGTAAATATCGCCGATGATATGTAACAGGTCGATTGTCAACCGTTGGATCAAGTTACACATAGCGATAATGAAATCGTCCGCACGTCCCGTGGAGATGATCGTACAAATAATCTGATCCACATAAGCGGATTTATTCGGCTCTACGGAAGACTCGTGCAATAACTCCTGAATAATATAGGAGAACTCCTTGGGTAAAGCCTTACGTACTTTCGAACGGGTGTATTTGGAGGACACGTTCCGGCAAACACGTACCAATTGATTCAAGGTCACTTGGTACCAATCTTCCAGATCTTGCTCTTGACTCTTGATCAGTTCCAGCTTATCCTCTGGATAATAAATCAAGGAACAAAGCTCCTTCTTCTCGGATTCCCGGAGCGTATTACTGAAAATCTCGTTCACCTTGCGCTTTACGGCACCGGAAGCGTTTCTCAGCACATGGCTAAAGGCTTGATCCTCGCCATGTAAATCACTCAAGAAGTGCTCCGTACCCTTCGGTAGGTTCAAGATCGCTTCCAGATTAATGATCTCCGTACTGGCATCCGCGATCGTCGGGAAACTCCGTGCCAACAATTGCAAATACCGTAAATCGTTTTGTACAGATTCGGCTATAATATCTTTTGTCATCTTATCTCTTATTTATACGCGAATATAAATAGATCCGGTCATTTAAACCGAACCTGCTCCGGTTTATTTTTCTCGGCTACTTGCTGGATCTCATAGGGGCTGACCTCTACGGCGCCTTTCGTCAATTCCGGAATATTGTAGGAATACAACTGATAGTCATACTTATCCGGATCTTCTTGAGGCAATAAGAACGGTTTCGAAGGCTTACCGTCTTTCCCTATATAACAAATATAAGGTAAAGTATATAAACCGTTATCCCGGCGGCTACTAAATACGACCCAATCACTATTACTACTCCAAGAATGATAGCTATCCGTATCCGGGCTATTCAACGCAGACATATCCATCGCTGTCCGATTCTCCAAATCCATCATCCGGATCTCCGCATCCGGGTGCCAAATAGGGAACTGCCCATAAGCGGTTTCCGTGTACATCAGGAAACGCCCATCGGGAGAGATACGGGGAAATGTATAGCTCAAGCTATCCGCATGTACCAACGTATCGATCGGGAAGCTGATCTCGCCACGATCCGGATCGAACGCGACACGGCAGAGATTATAACGTACCTTATCATAATTCTCCGGCATCTTCTGGGCCGGGGCCGTACAGAAATAAAGCCATTTACCATCCGGAGAGAACGCGGGGAAAGTCTCGAATGCATCTTTTGTGATCAATGAGGCTTTCGAAAGGATTTCTTTGTTTTTCACGTCATACACCACCACATCGGACTCCAAGTCGAACACTTCCATCTTTTTCTCTTTCACGGAATGGAAAAACTGTTTGATATCATTTACCGATGTGGTGATATAGCGCCCGGAAGGATGCCAGAAAGGATACGTCATATTACTGATCGTCCCATTCGTTTTCGTATTCAATTTACTGATTTTCTTGTCTTGGACAATATAAGTTCCCCCATTCGCCGCACGCATATGGAACATCATCTGCCCCGGATCTCCCATACAGAACGAATGGCAGTTCATACAATTATAGCCGGTCATATCGTTACGGATAATCGGCTGTTCGTCAAACGACTCCAAATTCCGCTGATAAATACCCACAATATGCCATTTCTCGTATCCCGGCTCTATCAAACGGTATACTAAATGAGAGTCGATCGCTTAATCACTGATATAGACAGAGAATGGTGCCCATTTAGTCCACTCATCACCTATCTTCGTGGCGATCGTAACAAAAAAGGCTTTTCCACGGTTCGCACGTGTCAAGCGAATCCAATCCTTCATCTTAAAACGGATCGTATTTGTCCCATGATATTCAAATACTTCCGACTCACTACCTTCTATTTTCGCATAGCATTCATCCGCTGGTACATTTATCCGGAAATTCAACGGAGCTATATTATAAGGTATAGTCGTCCCTTTATAATCCGGAAAAATAGGAGGCGGGGACATACGTTCGTTCGTGACATTCGTAATGCCTTCCGGATGCAAGGACCAAAAGCCTAAATATACGACTATAGTGAGAACTTGTATTATTAGATATCCGATCACAAAATTTCGGACGATCTTTCTTTTCTTTGTATTATCCATGTATTATTGTCGTTTAGGAGTCGGGATAAATTGAGCGTAATAATAATAGGTATCACCAAACTGTTGCTTCAAGGCTGCCGGCGGCATAGAGCGTGCCACTTTCATGAATTGCAGGAAGCGATTCTGCACCTCCTGACTGATCGGGAAGCTCCGGAACGCCTCCGGATCTTTCTGTACGGCCGCGAAGAACAAGCAAATAGCTTCTTGATAAAGCACCGGGAATGCCTCACCCCGTTCTTTCATCAATTCCATATAATGCATAAAAGTCATCAAATCCTTATAAACCAAAAGATATCCCATCCCATATTCGAAAGCCGGACGGTTATCGGCATGATCGTCGATCAAAAAAGCCAATGCGTTCGGAAAGATCAAGGTCAGGTCCAAAGGATTATCGGTAATCGGAAGCATCGCCCGTTTTGCCGCTATCCAATCTTCCGACGCACAAGCCACGGAGTCCAATAATGGACGTTGAGCGGTTGCCCAATCCCGGTAATGCGGGTTCGATTCCAGTATCTTGATATATTTCTCCGCCGCACGATATTCGCCGGTTACCAGATAAGTCTCCACCAAACGCTTCATCAAACGAGGTTGCACGCAACGTTGTGAACTTAATACCCCCACAAAGGCGAAACGTTGGGCGGCGTTCACTTGCCCGACTTGCCAAGCCACCTCACTCGCCTCGATCAATCCCATCCGGCTTTTCGGATCGTGCGGAATAAAACCACCCTCACCGATCTGGGGGAAACGCATCAAATCGGAAGTAAAACGTCCGGTTTTCGACAAAGCCAAATTCAGATAAATCAAGGCATCCATATCCCGCACAGAATGCGCACGAGCGTGCGAGACAATCTTCTGCCATTCTCCCAGCCGTGCATAGTAATCATACCGATAGGCCTGCTCCATCGGATCTTTCTTATAGAGAATCCCGGCGACCATCGCTATCAAAAGAAAAACGTAAGAAACGATTCGTTTCCAAGATTCCTTACGGATGAAAACCCGGCTCCTTACATAATAAAGAATGAAAGCGATCAAAGGATACGCAAGCATGATATATCCTAAAGAATTAGGTATCGGATATTCGGGATGGCATAGATGTTTGCTGAAAAAAGCTTCCCGCATCGGAAGAATATAAACCGTACGCATGGCGATCAACGGTAGCAAACCTCCCCAAGCGATAGCGATAATGGCTACTCCAAAACGAGCCTTATCCTCTTTAGCACAACACTCATAAACCGCGATCAATAAGGCCAACAATAAATTAGCGGGTGCCGCAAAAAAATAAGAGCCCCCCAAAAACAAGAAGCCAAAGAGATAACGAAGCCAATCAATCTTGATTGAAGTATACAAATACGCAAGAACCTGCACGAAAGCGAGCATCGTCAACAAGGCGATTGACTCCTGCGGATAGATCCAAATTAAAAAAGAGGGAAGAATAGCCGCCAACATAGAGGCACGCACCCCACAAGCTTTTAAGTAAAGGAAAAAACAGCCGGAGATCAGTCCTAATAATAAAGCGATCACTACCGAAGCCCCATAAGGATGGATAAACGCAAGCGATAAGAACTCAGTCACATATTCATTCAATCCACCCGGTTCGGCCAATCGGTCTTGGAAATAACTACCGGTAGTCTGAAACATCATATACTGCTCCAGAAAACGATACCAATACCGAAAATTCAACTCTATGAATAGGAAACTACCTATAATAAAAAGGAATAGTATAATGGTATTATTGTTAACAAATAGTCTATTCTTCATTCTCCAACTGTTTTTCGGATCGTAAAGATAGAAAGTATATAGAAGACGGCAAAAGAAAAAGTTTAATTATTATATTGAACACGGAATACACGAAACACACGGACTGATACTATATACCTCAGTGTATCGCTGTGTGTTCCGTGTGTTCCGTGTTCAATCCTGTACTTACATCTGCTGCTCGCCGCCGCCAGAGCCGCCGCTCTTCACATCATCGTTATTGATACCGCGTATTCTATGTTTCTATCCAAGTCATTTTATGAGTTTAACATTTTCTTAACATCG
>ENA-OYVX01000585-OYVX01000585.1-human-gut-metagenome-genome-assembly--contig:-NODE-585-length-16744-cov-5.663071_pt1 | contig 16744 bp, 8 predicted proteins | sample MGYA00244159_ERZ653375 | MGnify/ENA primary metagenome ERZ653375 (study PRJEB26926, sample SAMN06164942) | human gut metagenome | biome: ENVO:00009003; feature: ENVO:2100002; material: ENVO:00002003... | reverse complement strand
GCAGCGTCAGATGTGTATAAGAGACAGCCCCATGGGCGCCTTCCTGAGCCACTGTGCCCTTATCGACGCGCTCTATGAAACGCTGTCCCAGCGTCTGGAGGAGCTGAACCTCACCAAGCTCTATGAGGAAATCGAGCTGCCCCTGTGTCCCGTGCTGGCCGAGATGGAGCGCTCCGGTGTGCTGGTGGACCGGAAGGCCCTAGTTGCTTTTGGCGAGGCTCTGGCTCAGGGCATTGAGAAGGACCAGGCCCTCATCTACGAGCTGGCCGGGGAGGAGTTCAACATCAACTCCACCCAGCAGCTGGGCCGCATCCTCTTTGACCAGCTGGGCCTGCCCCCGGTGAAAAAGACCAAGACGGGCTACTCCACCAACGCCGACGTGCTGGAGAAGCTGAAGGACCACCCCCTGGTGGCGGACGTGCTGACCTACCGGCAGTATGCCAAGCTGAAAAGCACCTATGCCGACGGCCTGCTGAAGGTCATCGACCCGGATGGCCGCATCCGCACCAGCTTCCAGATGACGGTAACGGCCACCGGCCGCCTGTCCTCCACGGAGCCGAATCTTCAGAATATCCCCACCCGCACGGAGCTGGGCAGCAAAATGCGGGAGATGTTTGTGGCGGCCCCGGGCCATGTGCTGGTGGACGCTGACTATTCCCAGATCGAGCTGCGGCTGCTGGCCCACATCTCCGGCGACACCGCTATGCAGCAGGCCTTCCTGTCCGGCGCGGACTTCCACACCGTCACCGCCGCCCGGGTGTTCCATGTGCCCCAGGACCAGGTGACCCACCAGATGCGCTCCCGGGCCAAGGCCGTGAACTTCGGCATTGTCTATGGCATTTCCGCCTTCTCCCTGTCCCAGGATATTGGCGTCACGGTGCAGGAGGCCAAGGAGTATATGGACCGGTATTTTGCCACCTATACCGGGGTGAAGCAGTATATGACGGACGTGGTGGACAAGGCCCGGGAGCAGGGCTATGTGGAGACCCTGTGGCACCGCCGCCGGGCTTTGCCGGAGCTGAAAAGCTCCAACTTCAATATGCGGTCCTTCGGCGAGCGGGTGGCCCTGAATATGCCCATCCAGGGCACGGCGGCGGACATCATCAAGCTGGCCATGGTCCGGGTCCACAGCCGCCTGGCCCGGGAGGGCCTGGCCGCCCGGCTGATTATGCAGGTCCACGATGAGCTGATCGTGGAGTGTCCGGAGGAGGAGGCCCCCCGGGTGGAGGCCCTTTTGCAGCAGGAGATGCAGGGCGTGGCGGAGCTGTCCGTCCCCCTGCTGGCGGAGGCCCACACCGGCCGCAACTGGCTGGCCGCCAAGGGCTGATATTGCGTAACGAAACCATTAAGGAGCAAATACCATGACTGATTATTTTGCCGTGCAGCTGCCGCCGGAGCAGATCCGCAGCATCAGCTCCATCGGCCTGGCCCATATAGGCGACGCGGTGTATGAGCTGCTGGTGCGCACCTGGCTGTGCGCTGGGGGCAAGGCCACGGGAAAGGGCCTGCACCGGGCCGCGGTGGCCCTGGTGTGCGCCCCCCGGCAGGCGGAGCTGGCGGAGAAAATTCTCCCCCTGCTGACCCAGGAGGAGCAGGACGTGTTCCGCCGGGGCCGCAACGCCAACGTCCATTCCATCCCGGCCCATGCCAGCCGGGCCCAGTATCAGCAGGCCACGGCCCTGGAGGCTCTGCTGGGCTATCTGTATCTCCAGGGGCGGCGGGACCGGGCCAACGAGCTGTTCTGCCGGATGATGGAGGGGGAGTAATATGCCGCTGGACGCCATTTGCCTGAGTGCCGTGGTCCGGGAGACCGCCGCCCAGGCGGAAAACACCCGCATAGAGAAGATTCAGCAGCCCGCCCGGGACCAGGTGGTGCTGCTGCTGCGGGGCGGGCGGCGGCTGCTGCTGTGCGCCGGAGCCACCCAGCCCCGGCTGCACCTGACGGAGCAGCTGCGGGACAATCCCTCCCAGCCGCCCATGTTCTGTATGCTGCTGCGCAAGCACCTGGCAGGAGGGCGCATTTTGTCCGTTGTCCAGGAGCCCCTGGAGCGGGTGGTGACCCTGACCATCCAGGCCGCCGACGAGCTGGGGGAGCAGCGCCAGTGGCGTCTGATCCTGGAGGCCATGCCCCGGCACGCCAATCTCATCCTGGTGGACCACCAGGGCCGGATCACCGACTGCCTGCGGCGGGTGGACTTCGAGATGTCCCAGCAGCGGCAGGTGCTGCCAGGCCTGTTCTATCATCTGCCGCCCCGGCAGGAAAAGCGCTCGCCGCTGGAGATCACACGGGAGGAATTTCTGGAACTGCTGTCCGCCCTGCCGGAGGATACGCCTCTGGACGGGTGGCTGCTGGACACCTTCACGGCCCTGCCGCCGCTGATGGCCCGGGAGCTGGTCTGCGCCGCATACGGTGAGACAGACGCCCGTTTGTCCCGGGACAGGGGCGAAAAATTGTGGGACAGCCTTGGGACATGGCGGGACAGAATTGCCGGCGGCGGCTTTGTGCCCACCCTGCTGCGCCGGGCCGGCCGGCCGGCGGATTTTACCTATTGTCCCATCACCCAATACGGCCCGGCCATGGAGCAGGAGACCTTCGATTCCTTCGGCCGGCTGCTGGATGAATTTTATGAGGGCCGGGACCAGGCGGACCGGGTCCGGCAGAAGGGCCAGGACCTGATGAAGTCCGCCACGGCAGCCCGGGACCGGGTGCGCCGGAAGCTGGCGGCCCAGGAGAAGGAGCTGGCCGCCACCCGGGACCGGGAGCGGCTGCGCATCTGCGGCGAGCTGATCACCGCCAACCTCTACCGCATGGAGCGGGGCATGAACCGCCTGACGGCAGAAAATTACTATGAGGACGGTTGCCCACCAATGGACATCCCGCTGGATGTGCGGCTGGGGCCCCAGGAAAACGCCGCCCGGTATTTCAAGCAGTATGCCAAGGCCAAGACCGCCGAAAAAATTCTGACGGAGCAGCTGGAAAAGGGCCGGGAGGAGCTGACGTACCTGGAGAGCGTGGTGCAGGAGCTGTCCCAGGCGGAGGCGGAGCAGGATTTCAACGACATCCGCGCTGAGTTGGAGAGCGGCGGTTATCTGAAAAACCGGGGCAAAAAGCAGCCGGGCTTTCAGCGGGCCTCCAAACCCAGGCAGTTTGTGTCCTCCGCCGGACTGCGGATCCTGGTGGGACGCAGCAACCGGCAGAACGACCGGCTCACCGCCAAGGAGGCCGACCGGAGGGATATCTGGCTCCACACCCAGAAGATCCACGGCTCCCATGTGATTCTGTGCACCGGGGGCCAGGAGCCGGACGAGACCAGCCTGTATGAGGCGGCGTGCCTGGCGGCGTACTATTCCCAGGGCCGGGAGGCTGGGAAGGTGCCGGTGGATTACACCCCGGTGCGGTATGTGAAAAAGCCCGCCGGGGCCAGGCCGGGCATGGTGGTGTACACCACCTATCAGACCATGCTGGCCGTTCCGGACGGCCAGCTGGTGAAGAAGCTGGCAGGAAAATAAAATGTGAGATAAAGCTCAGCCCCCGCAGGCATTTGCCTGCGGGGGCTGGTTTTGCCTATGGGGTTAAGGGGGGAACCGTCCTTACCGGTTGGGCAGGGACTTCACGGTGACGGTGGTGTGGGCCACCAGCTTGTTCCCGGAATAGATGTGGATGAAGTAGGTGCCGGTGGTGTTGTGGCGGGTCAGGTCAGCCGCAGCCACCCAGGCGCCGCCGATGTTCTCGCCCTTGTACCAGACCAGATCATCCTGGCCGCCGGCGCTGCTCCACACGGCGAAGCGGATGCTGCTGTAGCCGGTGGCGCTGTAGAGCCGCAGCTTCATCCAGGCGAAGTCGTCGGTGACGATGGCCTGGGCGCTCTGCTGAGGCGGCATACCGTAGACATTGGCGGTGGTGTGGGCCACCAGCTTGCCGTCGGCATAGACGTGGATGAAGTAGCCGCCCAGGGTCTTGTGGTTCAGCAGCTTCACACCGGCGGACCAGGTGCTGCCGGTGAGGCGGCCATCGTACCAGACCAGGTCGTCCTGACCGTTGGCGCTGCTCCACACGGCGAAGCGGACCTTGCCATACTTGGCGGTGGTGGTCAGGGCCAGCTCCATGGCGGCGTTATCGGCGGAGACGGCAGCCGTCAGGCCGGGCTTGACGCCGGGGGCGGGAGCGGGCAGGCTCTTGACCTGGGCAGTGGTGTGAGCCACCAGCTTGTTGCCGCTGTAGACATGGATGAAGTAGGTGCCGGTGGTGTTGTGGCGGGCCAGATCCACGTCATAGGTCCAGCTGCCGCTGCCGCCGTTCTTGGCGGTGTACCAAACCAGGTCGTCCTGGCCGCCGGCGCTGCTCCACACGGCGAAGCGGACGCCGCTGTAGCTGTGGGCGGTATCCAGCCGGATGGACATGGTGCGGCAGTTGTCGGACACCTGGGCCGTGACGGTGTCGGGAGCCGGGAGCTTCGCCACCTGGGCGGTGGTGTTGCCGATGAGCCGGTTCTGGCCGGAGTCGGAGGAGTAGGCGTGAATGAAGTAGGTGCCGGTGCTGTTGTGGTTCACCAGAGGCACGGTGCAGGTCCATTGGCCGGAGGAATTCTTCTTGGCGGTGTACCAGGTCAGGTCATCCTGGCCGTTTACGCTGCTCCACACGGCGAAGCGGACGTTGGAGTGGGCGTGGCCGTTGCCGGCGTCCATGGTCACCGTCATGGTGCGGCATTCGCTGTCCACCACGGCGGAGACGGTGTGGCGCTTGGCGGGGGTGCTGGAGGTGTGGGACGCGCCGCAGTAGCGGCAGACGTACTTCACCTGACCGGCGCTGACGCAGGTGCTGGAATCGCTGGCCACGGTGTCGGTGTGGCCCACCACGTGGGTGTTCTGGAAGGTCAGACCGTCCAGCAGCTGGCCGTGGATGCCGTGGTTATACACATGGACCAGATACCGGCCCACCACGTTGTACTTGCACATGGGGACCCGGATGGTGTAGGTGCCGTCGCCGTTGGCGGTGGCATTGTACCAGACCAGGTCGTCCTGGCCGTCCTGCTGGCTCCAGGCGGCGGCCATGATATTGCTGTAGTTCCTGCCCTGACCGGCGGGAGGCGTGATGGTGACCACGATCTCCTTCTCATCGGCGGACATACGGCCCCGCAGCAGCTGATACAGGCGGCCATCGCTGCCGAACTCGTACCAGGTCTTGCCGATCAGGCGGCGGCCGGTGTACATGACGCCGAAGTCATCGCCCAGGTCGGAGGTCTCGAAGTAATAGGTGGCGTCGCCGATGTCCTTCCAGCCGGAGGCGATGCGGCCATTCTCGAAGTACAGGGTCTTGCCGTCGTCCCGCTTGACGAAGCCCGTGGGGCCGCTGACCACCACGCCGTCGTCAAAGACGAACTGCTTGCCGTACAGGGTGACCCGGCCATCGTAGGCGATGCCGCTCTTGTCGAAGCAATACACCTCGGGGTCGATGATGAACCAGCCGGTGTGCCAGGCGTTGTGATAGCTGTACATCCGCAGGCCGGTGGCCTCGTCCCGGGCCCAGCCGGTGTAGCCGGAGTCCTTCAGCTCCACGGTCTGGCCGCAGAAGGAGCAGACCAGCTTGCCGTCACGGACGTATACGGTGTCGCCGGAGAAGTCGTGGCCCTTGTCGCGGCACACGGAGGCGGGCACCCGCATGGTGTAGGTATCCAGCAGGGACTGGGCGCCCTCGGCGCTGACGGAGTAGGTGCGGACGGTCATGGCGTCGGCGGTGGCCTCCACGGCCAGGTACAGGGAGTCATACTCCTGGGACACCTGGGCAAAGTGGAAGTCGGGGTTGTTGACGGCCTTGTACTCGGTGCTGCGGGACTTTTCGCCCAGGTCGCCGCAGATGTAGTACAGCACGCCCTTGCCGTAGGTGGCGGGCAGGCGGCCGTTCTGGGCGGCCTCGGACACGGGCTGGCCGTTCTTGAGGACCATGGTGCGGGCATAGCTGTGGTCATGGCCGGAGAACACCACATTGATGCCGGCGGCCTCAGCGGCGGCGGGGATATAGCGGTTGAAGGCCTCGCTGCTGCCGTTGGGATTGGTGTAGTACGCGGGCTGGTGGACCGCCAGCACCTTCCAGGTGCAGTCGGACTTGGCGGCGTCCTGGATCAGCCACTGGCAGGCATCCTCCAGGTTGGCGGCAAAGTTGATGACCGCCACATACACATCGCCGTACTCCACGGAGTAATACAGCCGGTCGGGCAGGGTCCACAGGCTGGCGGCGTTGCCGCCGGACAGGTCGCCGTAGTACTCATGGTTGCCCATGACCTGCACCACGGGGAGGTCGGCGTAGTTCCGGGAGAACACGTCCAGGATCTCGCTCCACTGGCCCAGGTTGCCGCCGTTGTCCACAAAGTCGCCGGTCTGGATGCCGAAGTTCATGGACTGGCCGTTGATATTGGCGGCAATGGCGTTCATCAGCCGGATCTCATCCTGATCGCTTTCGACATTGCCGGAGAGCTGGGTATCGCCGATGACGAAGAAGCGGGTGGTGTCCGCGCCGGGCTGGCTGGTGGTGAAGGTCATGTTTTCAGACCACTTGCTGCCGTCACCCACCCGATAGACGTAGGTGGTGCCGGGCTTCAGGCCGGTCAGGGACACGGTACTGACATAGACGGCGTCGCCGGAGGTGGTGAACTCCCGGAGGGTCACCTGACCCTGGGCACTGGAGGGGAAGCTGCCCTTGAAGCTGCTCTGCTGGCAGTACTGCACGGTGGCCTTGGCCTGGGCCGTCAGGGGATTGGTGACCCAGGTGATGTTCTGGCAGCTCTGGGCATTGGGGGTGGCGTTGAGCTGCACGAAGCTGGGCATACCATCGGTGCTGCCGCCGGCCCGGCGGGTGACGATGACCGTCTCAAAGGAGCGGTGATTGTCCTTCCGGGCGGTGACGCCGGTGCGGGAGCCGGCGGAGAGCTTGTTGAAGTAGTCGGTGCTGACCTGGCCGGAGGCGTTGGTGGTGCCGATGCGGGTGTCGCCCACATACAGGTCCACACCGGAGGCGGCCTTGCCGTTGATGTCCTTCACATACAGCCGGGCCGCTGCCGCGCCCTCCACCATGATGTCGGAGGTGACGGTGTAGTAGCCCTGCATGGGCAGGCGCAGGCTGCCGGTGGAGGTGGTGTAGGTGACGCCGTCACAGGTGTAGGTCACGGTGACGGAGATGGGCAGGCTGTCCAGCGCCGTGGCTCCGGCGGGCATGGGCATGGTGAAGGTGAACAGGTCCTTCCCGGCAGAGCCCGTGCGGGTCATATTCACGGTGACGGTCTTTTCGGTGGTGGTGCGGCGGGCGGCAGAGCTGGAGCCCTGGAAGCCGGAGCCGTAGGCCAGGGAGGCGCAGGTGTTGAAGGCACCCTTGCCGCCGTTTTCGTCGGTGTCGAACAGGTCCACGTTGCCGTACACGATCTGGGCGGTGACGGAGTCGATCTTACCGGCGTTGGGGGAGGTGACGGACACCACGTAGTTCTCGCCCACCAGGGCATAGGACGGGGTGTCCAGGGTCACGGTGGGGATATTGGCGGTGCCCTTCACGGTGAAGGAGCGGGTGACGCTGGCCCGGTTGCCGAAGCCGTCCATGATCTCCACCTTAATGCTGTGGCGGCCATTGGGCAGTGTCACGGTGCCGGTAACGGCCTGGTCGGTGTTGGCGAAGTTCTTGATGTCCTGGCCATCGATGGTGATGACGGTGTTCTCGGCGGACACGCCGGTGCGGTTCTCACCCTGGGGATCATAATACCCGGTAAAGAATTGCAGCTCATTATCCGTCAGGACGGTGGAACCGTCCTCGGCCAGCTCCGTCAGGTCGGAATAGCCGGTGAGGGAGGAGCTGCCGCCCCGGACGGAGGTGATGACGGGGTTCTCCAGGTCATCGGCGGTGGTACCATACACCGCGCGGATGTTGTCCACATACAGGCTGCCGGCGGCCCGGGAGCCGCAGGTGATCTTGTTGCCGTCCACGTCGCCGGTGCCGCCCTCGATGATGATGGTCCACAGCAGCACCTGACCGGCAGTAATCTTCAGGGGATGATTCTCCACATCCTGGGCCTTGTCATACACGCTGCTGAGGTCTGCCTCCACATACTTCCAGCCGGTCCAGTTGATGCCGGTATACTGGGTGGTGGTGTCCACGGTCTGGCCGGCGGCGTTGACGGTGGTGGTCTTCAGGTGCAGCAGGCTGGTGGTGACATACTTTTCCCCGTTCCAGTAGGACACGCTGGTGGACAGCCAGTAGTTGGGCGTGCCCTCGGGGGCGTAGACCCACATACCCAGGGCGGTGGGCTTGCCCTCGATGACCACGTCCTCGCCGCTGTAGCGGAGATACTCGTTGGTGTTGTTGGTACCGGAGATCTTGGTATAGTCGTAATGATACTCCAGGGACTTCTGGCCGAAGCGCACGGGGCCTTCATCGGAGCCTACCCGGCGGGCGTACATATCCCACGCGCCCTCCTGGGCGGTGGCGATGGCGCCCACATAGTATTCATAGCCCATGGAGCGGAACAGGGTGGCGGGGTCCTGGGCGCAGTCCCAGCTGTAGGGTGCGCCGGCGGAGTTGCAGTCCCATTCCGCGTTGCTGCTGATAAAGTCGGGGCATGCCAGGCCGAAATCGGTAATGGGCCCGTAAGGGATGTCCAGACCGTTGGGATCCTTGCTGACCTGACCGGCCACGCCGAAGCCCGCGTCGCTGACGCCGGGCAGATTATGGGCGCTGTGACCGGAAAAGCTATTCAGGTTGCCCCACACGGCGTTGGCACCCACGTTCATGCCGGACTTGGAGCTTTCATCCTCGAAATCCAGGAGGATGGTGGGCATTTTGCCGATTTCCACGGTGACGGTGTCGGTGAGCTTCTGGCCGTTGGCCTTGGTGTAGGTGACGGTGATCTCCGCCTTGCGGGTCTGGCTGGCCTTGGCCGCCGTGTGGAGCCGGTTGTCCACGATGGTGCCGATGCCGTCGGCGGAGACACCCTCGGTCAGGGAGCGGATGCTCCAGGTGAAGTCACCGTCGTGATAGTGGATATCCCGCAGGCTGCTCTTGACGGTCAGGCCCAGGTCGCTGGTCTTTTCATAGTCCAGGGACAGGCTCTTGCCGGCGAAATACACCTGGTCGGGCTCGGCGATGGTGACGGAGGCGGAGCCAACGTCCTGCCCCTGATAGGTCAGGCGGACCCGGACCTCGCCCACATAGCCCTTGGCGGCGGTGAACACGCCGGTGGAGGCGTCGATCCGCCCGGCGGCGGGGGTGTCCAGCACCCAGGTCAGGCCGCTTTCCGGCAGGTCGGCCGCGCCGCCTGCGGAGTCAGCGCCCAGGGCCGTGAAAGCCACCTGGCTGCCGGGGGTATAAAGCTCATTCTGGGGGCTGACGGAGGCGTGGTCGAAGTCGCCGTCAAAGCGGGCGGTGGACACCACCAGCAGGGCATCGGACACGGTGCGCTCCAGGCCGTCGCTGGGGCTGTTGCGCACCAGCAGCTCGTCGGTGCCCTCATAGCGGGCGGCCACGGTGGCGGAGCCGCCGCCGTCCAGATAGATGGCGGTGACGCAGCCGGCGTCCTTCAGGAAGCTGGCCACCTCATACATGCTCATGCCGATGGACATGGGCTCCTGGCGGCCGTCGGCCTCGAAGAACACCACGGAGCCGTCGGCACGGATGCCCACGCTGTTGCGGGGCATGCGGTCGCCCTGGTCCAGGCCGGGGACGATCTGGCCGTTTTCCACCAGCATATAGGGGCCGGAAACGGCCTCCACCACGTCGGAGGTGTCGCTGCCGGCGGGGCGAATCACGGCGGAGCCGTCCTTCAGAATGGCGAAGAAGGGCTCGGCGCCGGTTTTCACCAGGTTGCCCTCCATAATGAGGTAGCCGGTGGGTGCGCCGGTCTGCATATTGTAGTAGTCGGCATTGGTGGCCAGGACCACGCGGCCCTCGGTATCCGAGGCCCGTCCGTAGGCAGCGGCCTGGGCGGTGGTCTGGGACATCTCCCATTTCAGTTTTCCGCCGTCCACCATGGCCTTGCGCTGGGCGGCGGTGCTGCCGTCATAGTAATATCCGGTGTAGCTGGCCTTCAGGGTCACGTCCTTGGACAGGTCGATCTCCGAAAGGTAGCCCACCACCTGGCTGCCGTTGACGTTGCGCATGACCACCTTTTCCAGGGTCACGCCGCTGGCCACGGCATTCTTGGTGCGGGTAATGGGGGTGAGCCCCGCGGCGTTGCCGGCCAGGGTATCCGCCTGGGGCAGCTGGGCATCGGGTTCGGCGGTGTCGGGCTGGGTCTGCTGGACGACAGCGTCCGGCTCCGGCTCCTGGAGCCCGGCGGCCCAGGCCTGGGGCATGACCAGGCTGGTAGCCATCAGCAGCGCCAGAAGCAGTGATAGTGCTCTTTTCATCTTTTTCCTCCGTTACAGTTTGATTTCCAACACTTGATCGGGGTGCTCTCTCCGGGGTGCGGTCCCTCCTTTCAGCTTACATAGGCGGTGGTGTGGGCCACCAGGTTCTGTCTGGTATTGCCGTAGACATGGATGAAGTAAGTGCCCTTGTCCCGGTGCTGGGACAGGTTCACGGTATAGGACCAGTCGCCGTTGGACTGCCTGACCGCCTGGTACCACTGCAGGTCGTCCTGGCCGTTGGCTGCGCCCCAGGTGGGGAACCAGACCTTCGTCAGATCGCTGCGGCCCGTCAGGGTCACGGTCATGTAGCGGCCGCCGTCGTGGAGGCGGGTCCATACCTGGGGGGACACCACCTGGGACACGGAGGCGGTGGTGTGGGCCACCAGGTTCTTCTTGTTGTTGCCGTAGGCGTGGAGGAAGAAGCCTCCCGCGCTCTTATGGTTGGCCAGAGGCACCCGGCAGGTCCAGGAGCCGTCCGGCTGCTTGGTGGCCTCGTACCAGCGCAGATCGTCCTGGCCGTTCACGGCGCTCCAGGTGGGGAACCAGACCTTCGTCAGGTCGCTGCGGCCCGCCAGGGTCACGTCCAGATACCGGCCATCGGCGGACAGCACCGCCTGCATGCCGGAGCGGACCGGCTGGGGGGGCTGTTCGGGCTGGGAAGGCTGGGAAGCCTGAGGTACGGTAACGGTGGTGTGGGCCACCAGATTCTTCTTGGTATTGCCGTAAGCGTGGATGAAGTAGACGCCGGTGCCGGAGTGGTCCGACAGGGCGATGCGGCAGGTCCAGGAGCCGTCGGTCTGCCTGGCGGCCTCATGCCAGCGCAGGTCGTCCTGGCCGTTGACCTGGCTCCAGGTGGGGAACCAGACCTGGGTCAGGTCGCCGCGGCCCGTCAGGGTCACGTCCAGATACCGCCCATCGGCGGACAGGGCGGCCTTCATCTCCGGCCCGGGGATCTTCTCCACATAGGCGGTGGTGTGGGCCACCAGGTTCTTCTTGTTGTTGCCGTAGGCGTGGATGAAATAGGTGCCGGTGGTGTTGTGGCGGGACAGGGCCACGGAATAGGTCCAGGAGCCGTCGGCCTGCTTCTTGGCCTCGTACCACTGGAGGTCATCCTGGCCGTTCTTCTCGCTCCAGGTGGGGAACCAAACCTGGGTCAGGTCGCTGCCGCCGGTGAGGGTCAGGTTCAGATACCGTCCGTCGGCGGACAGGGCCGCCTTCAGGGCGGGCTTTTCCGGCTGCACCAGGTTGTCCACCACCACGGTGCCGTGGTCCAGCAGACCCTGGGGCAGGCCGTTCTGATTGTAGACATGGACCATATAGGTGCCGGTTTCCTGGTGGTTGATCAGGGGCACCTCGGCCACCCAGCGGCCATTCTGCTGCTTGGCCTGATACCAGTGCAGGTCGTTCTGGCCGTCCTGCTGGCCCCAGACGGCGAAGCGCAGGGAAGTCTGGCTGGGAGCGGAGTAGGTCAGGTACATCACCGTGCGGCTGGCGTTGAAGTAGTACCCCAGCTGCTGGGGACGCACGGTGGGGGTAAAGGCATTGGCCCGGCCGGTGAGCCAGGTGCGCACCCGGCTGATGGCCTCGTCATAGGTGGGGGCGAAGGGGGTTCCGCCGGGCTTGGGATTGGCGGCGCCCAGAGTGCTCCAGCGCAGGTAATTCAGGTCGGCGGAGACGCCGATCTCGTCCCGCAGGCCGTCCACCTGACCGGCCATGCCGGTAAGCAACGGCTTATACCGGGTGTACAGCTCCTGCACCCGCTGATAAAACGCCGGGATGTTCAGCATCTTCTTCATCAGCACAGAGGTGCTGCTGGCGTTGTAGTCGGTTACCTTTTCGTTCTTGTTGCCCATGCAGGTGTCAAAGTCCCACAGGGGGCCCACATGCAGCACATCGGACGCGCCGTCCTGATACCAGAAGAAGCTGGTGAAGAAGGACTCGCCGTTGAGAACGTACTCGTTCATCAGATAGTAGCGGGCCAGGGAGTCCACGTCGATCATTTCATTGAGCTGGCTCAGAGACAGATTCTCCCAGCCCTGGGAGGTCAGCGCCGTGGTCAGGCGGGTCATGGCCGTCTGGAAATTGGTCATGGCCTGCTGAATGTGTTCGTCGTCCTCCTCCACGATCTCCTTCAGGGCGAAGTAACTGTTCAGCCGGCCCTCGAAGAAATAGTGATCCTCGTCCGTGGCGAAGCCGTTGTCCAGCTCGAACATGGCCCCGGCGGGGTCCTGCAAATTCAGGCGGCCCTTGCCGATCTCGGCCTTTTCGCCCAGCAGGTACACGCCCAGGTACTGGCCGTCTATCCACAGGTCCACATATTGATATTCCGTCACGAAGGGGAAGTCCATCTGCTCCGCCGCGTCATACACCAGCCGGGTGCGGATCATGCTGTCGTCGGAGGCGTTGGCCAGCAGAATCCACTTCTTGGCGGCGGGCATACCCAGCACGGAGGTCTTTTTGCTGAACTTGATCTGGTAGGGCTTTTTGGCGTATTCCCGCCAGGTGGAGTTGCCCCGGCCCTTGATCTCCACGGTGCCGGTGAGGACATCGTCCCCGTCCGTCAGCACCAGGTCGTTGCCGGGATACTTCACGTCCTTGTCCTGGTGGATCTGGTCCAGGGTGGTACCGTTGAGGGTCAGCCGCAGGCTGGGCAGACTGCTCTGCCGCAGGCACACCGTCTCGGTTCTGCCGCCCTCCAGGGTCAGGGTCACCCGGTCACGGTCGGCGAAGGCCCCGGTCAGGGTGCCGCCCTCCCGGTCCAGGGCGCCGGCGGAGGCCGCCGTTACCCTGCCGCTGAAGGACAGAACCGTGTCCGCCGGGCTTTCGTCCTGGGGCAGGAACAGGTACCACACCCCGTCCTTTTCGGATTGGTACCCCTGGTTGGTCCACTGCCGGGCGTCCACGGTCCAGCAGCGGAAATCGTTGTCTCCGGCGAAGGCCGTGGCTGTCAGCAGCACCGTCAGCAGGAGGGCCGCCAGCAGCGCCCACAGCCAGGCGCCGGATTTTTGGATTGCTTTCATGCATCTTTCTCCCATCTGAAAGGATAGAGCGGCTGCGGGCAATTTTACACGATAAAGCGCCGCTGTTCCGCTAATTACACTCTATTATAACAGGTACACTGCGAAATATCAACCGCTTTTTGCTGCGTGCCCGCCAAAAATCAGGTAAATTTTTGGATGAAACGTATAAAATAAGAGCTCCCGGCGCGGCCGGAAGCTCTCATTTTATGCAATTATGGGGATACACTCAGTCCTCGCGGCTGGCCAGCACGTTCATGGAAACGGGCTCGTCGTTGGCAACGGGGGCAGACAGATTGACGCTGGAATAGCCGCCCCGCAGGTCGGAGCCATCCTCAAACGTCTTGGTGCAGCGGTCATACTCCACCTGTATCACGGAGGCGATGGTGTGGCGGCCATAGTCGTCCAGCTTGGCGTACTGGTCCAGGATCCGCTGGGTGTCCTCCGTCAGGTGGATGTTCTCCTCGCCCAGGGCGCAGATGCCCAGTGTGCGGCAAATCTGGACCACCGTGTCAAACGAAGAACCGCCGATGCCGTTGTGCAGTGCGCTGTTGATGGTGGACAGAGGAATGCCAACTGCAAAAGCAAACTGCCGGACGCTCTTGTACTGGCGGGAAATTTCGTCCCGTACGATGTTGGTAAGTTTGTCCATAATTCGACCCTCTTTACTGTAGATTCCAGAAGCAGCTTTGCTTCCGGATAAACTAATTATAACAAGCCGTACGAGAAATCGCAATAGGGAAACGTGAAAAATAATAATTTTTTTACAATCTGCCGCTATAAATAAATCCGTATGGGGGCAATTTCCTCTTTTCATTTGGGCACCTGTGTGATACACTGTACAGGATAGGGGGGAGGGCTCCTGTGAAGAAAAAGTGGTCGCCCCGGACGGCTGCGGGGCAAATCACGGTGCAGCTGGTGCGCCGGTATTATCTGCATGACGTGGGCCGGGACAGCGCGGCCCTGACCTATTATCTGCTGTTTGCGCTGTTTCCGCTGCTGGTGTTCATCAGCACCCTGCTGGGCATCCTGAAGCTGGACGTGGACAGCGTGACCCAGGTGCTGTCCCAGATCGTTCCGGCGGACGTGATGTCGGTGCTGGAGTCGTATCTTGAATATGTGTCCGCCAACGCCAGCCGCCAGCTGCTGTGGTTCAGCCTGATTTTCTCCGTCTGGTTCCCCATGCGGGCCACCAGCTGTCTGCTGCACTCCCTGCGCAAGGCCTTCGGCCTGGGTCCGCCCCGAAAAATGCTGGTCAATCAGCTGGGGATCCTGCTGTTCACCGTGTGGCTGATCCTGACCATCGGACTGACGCTGCTGCTGGTTACGGTGGGCCGCCGGGCGCTGGAGTTTCTCTCCGGCCTCATCGAGCTGCCGGCGGGGTTCATCGACCTGTGGAGCTATCTGCGGTTTATCGTTCTGGGCGTGGTGATGTTCCTGATGCTGACGGTGCTGTATATGCTGGCACGGGGACAGCGGCGGCCTTTGAAGGAAGTGGCCCCCGGGGTGGGCATCTCCCTGGCGGCGTGGATGGTCCTGTCCCTGGCCTTTTCGTATTATGTGGAGAATTTTGCCAATTATTCCGTGCTGTACGGCTCCATTGCCACGGTTGTGGTGGTGCTGCTGTGGCTCTATATGAGCGGCACGGTGCTGATTATGGGCGCGGAATACAGCGCCGTGATACTGCGCCGCAGGCGCAGCCGGCTGCCGGAGAGCAGCGGAGAGGAGCAAGCATGAAGATCATCATTGTGGGCAACGGCAAGGTGGGCTATGCCATTGCCCGGCAGCTGGCGGTGGAGTATCACGACATCACCATCGTGGACGACGACGCCGCGGCCCTGCACCGGGCCGACAGCACCCTGGACGTGATGTGCGTGGAGGGCAACGGCGCCAGCATCAGCGTGCTGGACGCGGCGGGGGTCCGCGGCGCGGACCTGGTCATCGCCGTCACCAATCTGGACGAGACGAACCTGGTGTGCTGCCTGATCGCCAAAAAGCTGGGGGCACAGCACACCATCGCCCGGGTCCGGAACCCGGAGTATCGCAGGGACGCCGGAATGCTGAAGCGGGAGATCGGCCTGGATATGCTCATCAATCCCGACCTGGGGGCGGCCCAGGAGATCGCCCGGATCCTGAGCTTCCCGGCGGCCTTCTCGGTGGAGCCCTTCGCCGGAGGGCGCATCGACATGATCGGCTTCCGGGTGACGGAGGAGGACTCCCTGGCGGGGGTTTCCCTGAACGATTTCCATCGCAACCGCCTGGCGGAGGTGCTGATCTGCGCCGCCCACCGGGGGGACGACATCATCATCCCCGACGGCTCCTTTGTGCCCCGCAGCGGGGACAAGCTGTACATGGTGGGCACCAAGGCGGAGCTGCAGAAGATGCTGCGGGGCATCGGACGCACCCTGCAGAAGGTGAAGAACGTGTCCATCCTGGGCGGCAGCCGCATCACCATGTACCTGACCTGGGAGCTGGCCCGCAGCAATACCAAGGTCCGGATCGTGGAGATGAAGCACGACAAGTGCCTGCGCCTGTCCGCCGAGCTGCCCGGGGCCATGATCATCGAGGGCGACGGCACGGACATCGACCTCATCAAATCGGAAAACCTGTTCGGTGCGGACGGCTTCGTGGCACTGACGGGCCGTGACGAGGAAAATCTGCTGATGGCCCTGGCCGCCCGCCGTGCCGGTGTACGGAAGGTGCTGGCGAAAATGACCCGTCCCAACTACATGGAGCTGGTACAGGAAACGGGCTTGGGCAGCATCATCAGTCCCAAGGATATCATCGCCAACCAGATCACCCGCTATGTCCGCGCGCTGGCCAACTCCCAGGGCATGGCAGTGGAGTCACTGTACAAGCTGCTGGGCGGCAAGGTGGAGGCTCTGGAATTCACTGCCAGCAACGACGGCAACGGCATACTGCACACGCCGCTGATGAAGCTGCCCCTGCGCCACGGCGTCCTGCTGGCTGCCATCGTACGGGAGGGCCGGACCATCATTCCCGGCGGCATGACCACCATTGAGCCGGGAGACCACGTACTGGTGGTGACCAACGTTCCCGGTCTGACGGACCTGAAGAACATTCTGGCATAATGAAAGCCCCCATGCGTCCGCATGGGGGCTTTTCGGATACAAGAGAAGAGGGCGGCCAACGCCGCCCTCTTTCCGCACGCTATTTTTTCTACGCACCCAGCAGCTTGTGCCAGGTATCACGGCCCACCAAGCCGTCAGCGGCAATGCCCCGGGATGCCTGGAAACGCTTGACCGCCGCGGCGGTGTTGGTCCCATAGATACCGTCCGCCCCGCCGGCGTCGTAGCCCAGTCCGGTCAGCGCCGCCTGTACAC
>ENA-OYVX01000579-OYVX01000579.1-human-gut-metagenome-genome-assembly--contig:-NODE-579-length-16855-cov-3.852917_pt1 | contig 16855 bp, 14 predicted proteins | sample MGYA00244159_ERZ653375 | MGnify/ENA primary metagenome ERZ653375 (study PRJEB26926, sample SAMN06164942) | human gut metagenome | biome: ENVO:00009003; feature: ENVO:2100002; material: ENVO:00002003... | reverse complement strand
AGAAGGAAGCTGACTGTCATCGACTTTCAGGACACAGCCGATTTAGAAGGTCAGCCCATGCCGAAACCGTCAGCCATGCTGTCCGCCACCCAGAAGGATGGCAAGACGCTGGTCGCCGCCGAGGTCTATGAAAAAACCTGGACTTGGCTGGCGGAGCGGGGCTGCGCAGCTCTCGTTTCCCCGCAGCTATTGGAACGATATGCCATGAGCGTGGCCCGCTGGATACAGTGTGAGGAGGCCATCACCGAGTACGGTTTCCTCGCCAAACACCCCACCACGGGGAACGCGATTCAAAGTCCCTATGTGGCGATGAGCCAGAACTTCATGTCTCAGACCAACCGCCTGTGGATGGAGATCTACCAAATCGTCAAAGAGAACTGTTCCAGCGAGTACGGCGGGGCCACGCCCCAGGACGATGTGATGGAGCGGCTGCTGTCCGCTCGGAAAGGAAACTGATATGACAAAATACAAAACGGCTGAGAGCGTGCGGCGCGGTCACCCGGATAAGCTGTGCGACCTGATCGCCGACAACATTCTGGACGAGTGCCTGCGGCACGACCGCTATTCCCGCTGTGCCTGCGAGGTCATGGCCACCAAGGGAAAAATCTTCGTCTGCGGGGAGATCACCTGCGCGGCAAAGATCAACATCCGCTCGGTGGTTCGGGAAGTCCTCCGCAAGGTGGGCTACAACCCCATGAAATTCATTGTGTTCGTCTATGTCCACCGGCAGAGTCCCGACATCGCCGGCGGCGTGGATTCCGCTCTGGAGGTGCGCGGCGGCGGCAGCGAGGATGTGTTCGCTTCCACCGGCGCTGGCGACCAGGGCACCGTGTACGGTTACGCCACCAGGGAGACCTGGACCCGTCTGCCCGTCCCGGTGGTCTTCGCAAATGAAATCTGCGAAGGGCTGGATGACGCCATGCACAATGGGACTATCCGGGGCATTGGCCCCGATGGCAAGGCCCAGGTGACCGTGGCCTATGAAGACGGAAAACCCGTGGGCGCCAAGAACATTGTGGTGTCTGTCCAGCACGATGCGGACAAGGATTTGGAGGAGCTTCGGCGGGAGATCATCTCCGAGGTGCTGTATCCCATTCTGGATCGTTTCGGCTTCCCCAAGGACGTGGAGATCCTCATCAACCCTTCCGGCAGATTTGTGGAGGGTGGTCCCGCCGCTGATACCGGGCTGACCGGCAGGAAACTGATGGTGGACACCTATGGCGGTCTTGCCGCCCATGGCGGCGGCGCCTTCTCCGGGAAGGACCCCACCAAGGTGGACCGCTCCGCCGCATACATGGCCAGAGCCATTGCACGGAATGTGGTGGGCGCATGGCTGGCGGAGGAATGCCAGGTTTCCATCTCCTACGCTATCGGCAAGGCGGAACCCACCGCTGTGGAGATCGACACCTTTGGCACCGCCAAGGTAGACGAGGATGTCATCCGGCTGGCGGTACTGGACGTGTTCGACCTGCGGCCCGCCGCCATCATCTCCGTGCTGCATCTGCGCACACCCCTGTACGCCGACACCTCCGCCTACGGGCACTTCAACGGATACAAGTACAGCTGGGAAAACCTCGACAAGACCGATGAGCTGCGGAAGGCGGTGGAAAAGTATGCTGATTGAGCGCAAACACACCGCCGACCTTATCCCCGCCGACTACAATCCCCGCAAAGATCTGAAGCCTGGTGACCCGGAGTACGACAAGCTGAAACGCTCCATGGAGCAGTTCGGCTATGTGGAGCCGGTGATCTGGAACAAGGCCACCGGACGGGTAGTGGGCGGTCACCAGCGGCTGAAGGTGCTCATGGATATGGGCGTCACCGAGGTGGAGTGTGTGGTGGTGGAGCTGGATGACGAGCGGGAAAAAGCCCTCAACATCGCCCTCAACAAAATCTCCGGCGATTGGGACAAGGATAAGCTGATGCTCCTCATCTCCGACCTGCAGGGCGCCGACTTTGATGTGTCTCTCACCGGCTTTGACCCTGCCGAAATCGATGACCTCTTCAAGGACAGCTTGAAGGATGGGGTCAAGGATGACGAATTCGATGTGGATGCCGAGCTGCAGAAGCCTACTATCACCAAGGCCGGGGATGTGTGGACTCTGGGACGGCACCGGCTGGTCTGTGGGGACAGCACCAAGCCGGAGACCTTCGCCCTGCTGATGGAGGGCTTAAAGGCCAACCTGGTCATCACAGACCCGCCCTATAACGTCAACTACGAGGGCAGCGCAGGGAAAATCAAAAACGATAATATGGAGAACGCCGCCTTCTACGATTTCCTGCTGGCGGCGTTTCAGAATACAGAGGAAGCCATGGCGGACGATGCTTCTATCTATGTGTTCCACGCGGACACCGAGGGGCTGAACTTCCGAAAGGCATTCTCTGACGCCGGCTTCTACCTCTCCGGGACGTGTATCTGGAAGAAGCAGTCCCTGGTGCTGGGCCGTTCGCCCTACCAGTGGCAGCATGAACCGATCCTCTTCGGCTGGAAGAAGAAAGGCAGACACCAGTGGTACAGCGGGCGGAAGGAGTCCACCATCTGGGAATTCGACAAGCCCAAGAAGAACAAGGATCACCCCACCATGAAGCCTGTCCCGCTCCTGGCCTATCCCATTCTCAACTCCTCTATGAGCAACGCCATTGTGCTGGACCCCTTCGGCGGTTCCGGCAGCACCCTCATTGCCTGTGAACAGACCGACCGCGTCTGCCGCACCATCGAGCTGGACGAAAAGTTCTGCGATGTCATCGTGAGACGGTACATCGAGCAGGTGGGAAATGCGGACAGTGTATCCCTCCAGCGGGACGGTCTGACCTACCGCTATGAGGAGGTGGCCGGGGACGATGCGGAAGACATCCCGTTGTTCTGAGGAGGCGCCCATGGAATTGAATACAGCTTTGACCCTCGGCAGCCTCTTCGATGGCTCCGGGGGTTTTCCTTTGGGCGGTCTGCTCTGCGGGATCACCCCGGTGTGGGCTTCGGAGATCGAGCCGTTCCCCATCCGGGTGACCACCAAGCGGCTTCCCTTTATGAAGCACTACGGCGACATCTCCCAGATGGATGGCGGGAAGATCGAGCCGGTGGACATCATCACCTTCGGCTCCCCCTGCACCGACATGAGCATCGCCGGTCGGAGGGCCGGCCTGGACGGGAAGCAATCCGTCCTCTTTTACCAGGCCATCCGCATCATTCAGGAAATGAGGGATGCCACCCATGGCAAATATCCAAGATACATCGTATGGGAGAACGTCCCCGGCGCATTCAGCTCCAACCACGGAGAGGACTTCAAGGCCGTCCTCGAAGCGGTCATCGGGATCAAGGAGCCGGGCACCCAGGTGCCTATGCCTGAGAAAAACCTCTGGCCCTACGCCGACCTGTACATGGGAGAGCAGTGGAGCGTTGCGTACCGCACTCTTGACGCGCAACACTGGGGAGTCCCCCAGCGAAGACGCCGCATCTTCCTTGTCGCAGATTTTGCAGGCTGGGGTGCCGGACAAGTATTATTTGAGTCCGAAGGCCTGTCAGGGTATTCTGCGGAGGGCTTCCGCTCGTGGCAAAGAACTGCCGGAAGTACTGCGGATTGCACTGGAACAGCAAGCCTCTGCTTAAATGACCAGGGCGGTCAGCGTATGGATGTGACGGATGATGTAACCGCCACGCTCCGTGCTGAAGCCCACCACCCTCCGTGCGTTCTGGAATCCGCGGGGTTCTGCACGGAGCATTCTTCCAAGAGCCGCAGCATTGGTTACGAGGAAGAAACCTCTCCGACGCTCCGAGCCGGTGTCGTGCCTGCCGCTGTAGCCCTGGAAAACCATCCTGCCGATAGCCGCATTTCCATTTCGGAGGATAATAAGGTGCAAACCCTTACTTCCAGAATGGGGACTGGCGGTGGGAATGTTCCTCTGGTTATGGGAAATCATGTATGCGCATACGGAATCAGTGCAAAAGATAGCAACGCCATGAAATCCGCCAATCCTCACAGTGGGATCTACGAAGCCGAAACCTCCCGTACACTTGACGGCAACGGTGGTAACCCTGGATGCAACCAGGGCGGCATTGCCGTGGTGGAAAGCTACGCTATCCAAGGGTCGATGATAGGCAGAGATAATAAAAACGGTCCCCAGGGTGATGGCATCAACGAAGATGTCAGTTTCACATTGAATACCGTGGATCGCCATGCCGTATATGCTATGACCACAGGCAGCTTTACCCAGGTTGCAGAAGACAAGGCTCCCACAGTGCTTGCCCGTGATTACAAAGACCCCACCGCTGTTTGCTATGGCATCGGCAGGGACACTTTCAACCAGGGCAAGAACGCAAAGTTCGCCCCCACCTTTGAAGAGGAACTTCAGCCCACCCTCGTTGCCAAAGGCCCCGGTGCTATTCAGAGCGGATACACCGTCCGCAGGCTGACTCCAACCGAGTGTGCCAGACTGCAGGGGTTCCCAGACTGGTGGTGTGATGACCTGGGCATTGCCGAACCTACAATGGAGGATATCCGTTATTGGTACGATGTGTTTGAAACTCACCGTAACATCGTGAGCAGTTCCACAAAGCCCAAGTCACTGAAGCAGATTGCCAAGTGGCTGCGTGACCCTCATTCGGATGCCGCTGAATATAAAATGTGGGGCAACGGTGTCGCACTTCCTTGCGTGGTTTTTGTACTTTCCGGCATCGTGTACTGTACACAATCCGAGGGCTGATAATTTGACACTATTCTGTGGTTATAGGCCTTGATATTATTCGGTTTTAGAGCGAATATGTGACTACCAAATTTAAAGGAGATCACACAATATGATTATCAACTACAACGTCAGCGGTTCCGACCGCAAGCAACTGGTCGCAGCCATTGCTGAACACACCGGCGAAAAAGCCAAATACCTCGGCGCACCCGGCTTTGCCTACCAGATCGGCGGTTTCACCGTCAGTGTGGATGGCAAGGTCACCATCGAGGACAACAGCACCGCCACACCGCTCATCCACTTCCTGCGTGAGAAAGGCTTCCAGGCTGAAGACCCTCTGGCAGACTGCATCGCAGATGATGCCGATGAAGAGGTTGAAGCGGACGAAGCCTGCGGTATCTGCATTTCCATGCCTCGCAGCCTTTTCACCGAAAGCAATCTGGAAAACCTCAAGGCACTCGTCGCAGCCAAGGGCAACCTCATCAAAAAGGCTCTGGATGTGGATGATCTGCCGATTGAGGTCACGGACGTGAAAGTTTCCTTCCCCTGGTTTCCAGCAGTGCCTACCCCCGAAGAACTGAAAGCCTATGACACCTTCATCTGCAAACTGTGCGAAATGGCACGGAATGCAAAGCGAGTGGTGGCAAAGGAAAAGGAAACGGACAACGATAAGTACGCATTCCGCTGCTTCCTTCTCCGGCTCGGCTTCATCGGCGCAGAGTTCAAGACCGAACGCAAAATCCTGCTCCGCAACCTGGCGGGCAGTTCTGCCTTCAGAAGCGGTCAGCCCAAGGAGGTGGAAGTATGCGAGTAATCTCCAGAGAAGCCTTACAAGCCCTCCGTGAGCGTTACCCAAAGGGCACACGGGTGGAACTCGTGCAGATGGATGACCCACAGGCACCACCTATCGGTACGAAAGGCACCGTGATCGGTGTTGATGATATCGGCAGCATCATGGTTGCCTGGGATACTGGCTCCGGCTTGAATGTAGCCTACGGTGTCGATGTTTGTCGAAAGGTGGCGAATACAGATGACCGATAAAATCCGAGAGCAGATCCTCGCAGTCCGCAAAACTGGCCGTACCAATATGTTTGATGTTCCGATGGTGCAGTACATTGCCAATGAAATGCGGTTTTATGAACTGGTGATTTTCCTTGAGGAGCATCGCTCCGAATATGTGAATTTCATCCTCACGGGCGAGTCATAAACTACACAATTTCACCCCGCAAGAACGGCTGAATAATCGTGTAGTTTATTATCGCAAAACCCCTGGATATTATGTGCTTTCAGAGGTAATATGTGTCACACCGAAAGGGAAAACACAGAAAAAACGGAGGAAAACATTATGGAATTCACAACGATGGAACGGCTGCAAATGAAGGTTTCCGCAAGCTACGGCGCGGTCATTCAGTTCGGCGACAAGGTCTTTGTTACGGACTGCCACTGGAAAGGCGGTTTTACGGCAGAGATTTATGAGTTCGTTGAAACCCCCGATGAGACCGGGCTTGGCGACATCGAGTGCAGACTCGCACCCTGGGGAAAGACCGATGAGCGGTTCGCAGACAACGGTCACGCAATTGCCTGGTGCATGGCGCAGGTGAAGTAAATCTGAAGAGGAAACATTATGGCAAAAACTGGGTTGGAAATCATCAAGGCTCTGGACACCACTGCCGGGGAAATCGCAGAAATCATCAGCAAGGGACACCCACCCTTTGAAGAAGGCGGTGCGGTTGCCTGCGACCTGGTCACCTGCGAACAGTGCTGGTTGGCATGGCTGACCACAGGAAAGCCGCCCATTCCCACCAAGAAGTAAAACAACATCACAGCCCTGGGATGGAGCCGAGAGGCTCTGTTCCTCGTATACGGAAAGTCGCACCGATGACGGTGGCGGCTATTTTTTATGCTCATTTGAAGGAGGTGACCGCATATCAGAAAGCTGAAAAAATACAAACCGACCAGGTTCATGTCCGAAGGCTCCTATTACGATAAGGATGCCGCTGACTATGCGGTCGGTTTCATTGAATGCCTTTGTCACACAAAAGGCACTTGGGCAAGAAAGCCCTTTGAACTGATCGACTGGCAGGAACAGATCATCCGAGACATTTTCGGAACGCTGAAGCCCAACGGCTACCGCCAGTTTAATACCGCATATATCGAAATCCCCAAGAAACAAGGCAAGTCCGAACTGGCCGCCGCTGTTGCTCTTTTGCTGACCTGCGGTGATGGTGAGGAACGCGCCGAGGTTTACGGCTGCGCTGCTGACCGACAGCAGGCATCCATCGTTTTCAATGTTGCCGCCGATATGGTTCGTATGTGTCCGGCTCTGGCAAAGCGTGTAAAAATCCTGGATTCCCAGAAGCGGCTTATTTATTTGCCCACGGGCAGTATCTACCAGGTGCTTTCCGCTGATGTCGGCAACAAGCACGGCTTCAACACCCACGGCGTTGTATTCGATGAGTTGCACACGCAGCCGAACAGAAAACTATTTGATGTTATGACCAAGGGTTCCGGCGATGCTCGTATGCAGCCACTGTACTTCCTTATTACCACAGCCGGAAATGATACCAAGTCCATCTGCTATGAGATCCACCAGAAAGCAAAGGACATTATCGAAGGCCGTAAAATCGACCACACCTTTTATCCTGTTATCTATGGTGCAGATGAAAGCGATGACTGGACTGATCCGGAAACCTGGAAGAAGGCAAATCCCTCTTTGGGTATTACGGTGGGCATCGACAAAGTGCGTGATGCCTGTGAGTCTGCCAAGCAGAACCCCGGCGAAGAGAATGCCTTCCGGCAGCTTCGTTTGAACCAGTGGGTCAAGCAGGCAGTCCGTTGGATGCCAATGGACAGATGGGACAAATGCGCCTTTGCCACTTCCGAGGATGACCTTGAGGGGCGCGTTTGCTACGGCGGATTGGACTTGTCCTCCACTACAGACATCACCGCACTGGTTCTGGTTTTCCCACCGGAATATGAGGATGATAAATACATTATCCTACCGTATTTCTGGATACCCGAAGACAACCTCGACCTGCGTGTCCGGCGCGACCATGTGCCGTATGATGTTTGGGAGCGGCAGGGCTTCCTGCAGACCACCGAGGGCAATGTCGTTCACTATGGTTACATCGAAAAATTCATCGAGCGCCTGGGTGAACGCTACAACATCCGTGAGATTGCCTTTGACCGTTGGGGCGCTGTCCAGATGGTGCAGAACCTTGAGGGTATGGGCTTCACGGTGGTCCCTTTCGGACAGGGCTTCAAGGATATGTCCCCGCCCACCAAGGAACTGATGAAACTGGTGCTTGAAGAAAAGGTCGCCCACGGCGGGCATCCCGTTCTCCGATGGATGATGGATAACATCTTCATCCGCACCGATCCCGCCGGCAACATCAAGCCGGACAAGGAAAAATCCACAGAAAAGATTGACGGCGCAGTCGCCACCATTATGGCTCTCGACCGTGCGATCCGCTGCGGCAACGACTCCAGTGCTTCGGTCTACGATGACCGAGGCATTTTGTTTATCTGACGGAGGTGTGAAATGGAAAAGAAAAAACTGCATATTGTTTCGCTCTCCGGCGGCAAGGACTCGACTGCTATGCTCCTGCGGATGTTGGAGGAAGGCTGGCCTGTTGATCTCATCCTGTTCTGTGATACGGGGCTTGAGTTTGACGGTATGTACCACCACATCGAGAAACTGGAAAAGTATATCGGCAGACCGATCACACGCCTAAAATCAGAGTATTCCTTTGAATATCTGCTCCTGGAGCATATGCCCAGGAGAAAGAACCCCGAACTGTTTGGGCGCAAAGGTTATAGTTGGGCAGGCCCCAGAAACCGTTGGTGTACCGCAATGCTGAAACAGCGGGTCATCGACCGTTATCTCCGTGATCTGGCAAAGGAATACGAGTTGGTTCAGTATATTGGCATTGCCGCCGATGAACCGCAGCGTATTCGTGACTTCCGCTATCCTTTGGTGGAATGGGGTATGACCGAGTCGGACTGCCTTGCCTACTGCAAGGAGCGGGGCTTCGATTGGGATGGGCTATACGATGTTTTTCATCGTGTATCCTGTTGGTGCTGTCCGCTGCAGTCTTTTGAGGAACTGCGTAAACTTCGGAAGCACTTCCCAGAACTCTGGGAAAAACTGCGGGATTGGGATTCCCGCACATGGCGCACATTTTTGAAACATTATTCTGTAGAGCAACTGGAAATACGCTTTGCTTTTGAGGAAGAGCGGCTTGCTGCCGGACTTCCCATAAAAGGCAGGGCGTTTTTTGATGCTCTGCGTGAGCGACTGAAAGAAGGTGATGCATAATGGGTATCTTTTCTGGCCTATTCAAATCCAGAGATAAGCCTGAAAACCGAACTGCCGGAAGCGCCTACACCTTTTACATGGGCGGGACTACCGCAGGAAAAACCGTGACCGAGCGGTCTGCTATGCAGATGACTGCCGTGTACTCCTGTGTCCGCATTCTGGCAGAAGCTGTGGCGGGACTGCCGCTGCATCTTTACAAATACACCGATGGCGGCGGCAAGGAAAAAGCCCTCAACCATCCGCTGTACCGACTGCTCCATGATGAGCCGAACCCGGAAATGAGTTCTTTCGTGTTCCGAGAGACCCTCATGACTCATCTGCTTTTGTGGGGCAATGCCTACGCACAGGTCATCCGCAACGGCAAAGGTGAAGTCATCGCACTATATCCGCTGATGCCCAACAAGATGTCCGTGGACAGAGATGAAAACGGCCGTCTGTACTACACCTATTACCGTGGCTCGGATGAAGCCATTAAAAATAAGGACTTTGCGGTAACGCTTCAGCCCTCGGATGTGCTGCATATCCCTGGTCTGGGCTTTGACGGTCTGGTGGGCTACAGTCCAATTGCTATGGCAAAGAACGCCATCGGAATGGCGATTGCCTGCGAAGAGTACGGAGCCAAGTTCTTTGCAAATGGTGCGGCTCCCGGTGGTGTGTTGGAACACCCCGGCACCATCAAAGACCCGCAGCGTGTGCGTGAGAGTTGGCAGTCCACTTTCGGCGGCAGCGGAAACGCTAATAACGGTTATTCCTCGAAAGCGTTCGATAAATTTATCGCTCACCGTAGCGTGATCGCCCAGCGCTTGGCGGATACATATTCCGGTACGGTTTATCCGAGTTCCGGTTTTATGGCGGGGCATGCTTTAGCCGGAAAACCTTATGATCCAGCCGTAGGGGGAGGTGTAAGTCTGAATTCCATGGAGGTATTGGTGCCTGCTTTCTTGGCGGCTTATACAGGCAAGGACCCAAATAAGGTAGGTCTGTCAGCTTTCCCGTCCATTAAGAGTCTGCTACCGAACTGGCGTGTTACGTATGATGGCTTGATCCGTATACCGGTTATCCGCAAATACTTTAAGAGCATGATGTTGAGTCATCAATATCGTTGTTCCTATAGCGTAGGTGCGTTTTCCTCCTTCTTGGATTGGGTAGATGCCGGGCAGGATGGTTTGGGATATATCCGTGATATCCAAACCGGTAATCCTACGCCATCGTCTCCTTATGATATAGCGGCTGTGAGTATCACGGAAGGATTCAGCCCGTTGTTTGGTGTAGACGCTACTTTATTGAATAATATAACCGGTAAGTTTGAGTTGCGCAAGACTCGTAACTTAAGCCTGAATATTTCCTCTTACCAATTGGTGGAAGCGCTTTCCAACGAATTCGTGATAGGAGTAGGATATAAGTTGACTGAGTTTAACAAGGTGTTGAAAATGAAAAAGACACGGGACTTCAGTAATGATCTTACGATCCGCTTAGATTTCTCTTACCGTAAAATGCAATCGTTGATCCGTAAGATAGAGGATCAGTTTACGCAGGCTACCAGCGGGAATATCGCCAAGACCATCCAGTTCTCTGCGGATTACGGGTTAAGTCGTGCCTTGACATTGAGAGCGTTCTATGATTTACAGATCAATGAGCCGATCGTGTCCACCTCATCTTACCCGACTTCGAACTCAAACTATGGTATTAGTTTACGGTTCTCCTTAGCGCAATAAAAAGAGTATAGTCTATTTACAGGACTTCTTGGTCTGTTTTTAAATACCTGTCTAGCGGTATGGAATAAACCTTTATATTTGTGCGAAATATAATTTGGATATGAAGAATACTTACAAATTGATATTATTTCTTCTCTTGATAACCCATGCCTCTTTCGGCCAAGACGTGAAAGGGTATATTAAGGATGCGGAGAGCAAGGAGGCTTTAGCCGGGGTAAACGTTTTTTATAAGGACAAAGGGGGTACGAGAGGAACTGTGTCTGATATAAACGGTTATTATGAGCTGAAAGTGACGGATGGCGACGCTGTATTGACTTTTAGCTATCTGGGATATGAAACGTTGAGCGTTCCCGTGAAAGTAGATCCGGGAGAGTTCTTGACACGTGACGTATCCTTACGAACAAGCTCAAACATGATGGACGAGGTCGTCGTGAGCGTCGGGCGTTATGAGCAAAAGCTAAGCGATATTACCGTCTCTATGGAATTATTGAAAGCGAAAGATATCACTCGTCAGTCTCCGAAAGATTTAACGGATGTACTGAAGAATATCTCCGGAGTGGACGTAACGGACCGGCAACCTTCCGTACGCGGTGGTACGGGATGGACCTATGGCGTGGGTAGCCGTTGCTTGATTCTGGTGGACGGAATGTCGGTGCTAACTCCGGGTTCCGGCGAGATAAACTGGAATATGATCCCGATGGAGAACGTCGATCAAGTAGAGGTACTGAAAGGGGCCTCTTCCGTATTATATGGCTCTTCTGCGTTGAATGGTCTGATCCATGTGAAAACGAAACGCCCCGGATTAGATCCGGTAACACAGGTGAACGTACAAGGAGGATTGTATGGGAAGCCACGCCAAGACGGGACGCCTTTATATGGAGGCTTGGATCTCTCTCATTCCCGTAGGATCAAGAATTTTGATTTGACAGTGGGGGCTAATACATTCTTGGACGACGGGTATCGGCAGGATAATTACAACCGCCGTGTCCGGGTCGGTGGGAATCTTACGTATCACGATCCCCGGGTACAAGGGTTGAACTATGGTGTGAACGTGAATTACTTGTATAACGATTATACAGGTTTCTTTATCTGGCGTTCTCCGGAGGAACCCTATATTCAATCTCCGCTGGCGAATATGGGACGCCGTGAGAATACATTTTATATAGATCCCTTCTTGAATTATACGAATTCGGAAAAAGGGACGACTCATCGTTTCAAGGGGCGTTTCTTCCATCGGGGAAGCCGTATCATCACGCATACCACGGATAAGTCTCTTTTTGACATAACGAATAATATGGGTTTTGATATCTCATCTGTTCCGGAGATTATCAATATGGCGCAAAACTGGCAAACCGAGTTATTGCCGACCTTCTTACCGTATTTGCCGGAGGTGATGAACGGGAAGGTGAGCGGATTGATGGGTGAATTGGGCAAGCTGGGAAATCATTTTTTCCCGACAGCTACCTCGGCGGATTATATGGACTTGATTTCTTGGGTGATGGGACGTACTCCGCTACCCGATAAGAATAACGTAGGGGCTTGGTTGGTAGATGCCATGAAGCCGGTGGAGAAAAAGGCGCCGGAGGCTACGGATCATACCTATTCCTATAATCTGGATTACCAATTCAGCAAGAAGTTCGAACATTCGCAACTCACGGTTGGAGGTACTTATGAGCGTATTCATGCGGATTCGAAAGTGACCGGGCAGCATAGTAGCGATAATGTGGCTACCTTCCTGCAATATGATCATAAATTTATCGATCGTTTGAACGTCTCGGTCGGTGTTCGTCTGGAGTATTACCGGGTCGATGATTTCTACAGGGAAGCGGAGACGAAGATTTTCGGGGCGAAGGTTCCGATAAAACCTGTTTTCCGTGGAGGCTTGAATTATGAGTTGGGTGAGTATAGTTTTATCCGGGCATCTTTCGGACAGGGATACCGTTATCCGTCCGTTACGGAGAAGTTTATCCTGAAGGATATCGGAGGTGTGGGAGCTTTCCCGAACGCTGAATTGAAAGCGGAGCAAGGTTATAATGCCGAACTTGGTTTCAAGCAAGGTTATAAGTTCGGCAATTTGAAGGGCTTTATCGATGTGGCCGGCTTTTATACCCGTTACAAGGATATGATCGAGTTCCGTTTCGGCCTGTTTAATAATAAGACCTTCGATTATATCGATGGGCTTTCCAAGTTGTTCAATGCGTTCTCTAGCGGCGACGGCTTAGGAATCGGCGCTCAGTTCACGAACGTAGGCCGGGCGGAGATTTACGGGGTGGACTTGTCTACCTCGGGTGTGTATGAGTTTAACCGTGATACTCGTCTGGCATATACTTTGGGGTATGTTTATACGAATCCGATCGATATGGACGTGGATTCACGGAACGCGGAGGAGGAAGCGAATGATGACTTAATGGCGATGCGTTCGAAATCGAATGACAGCAAGTATTTAAAATATCGCCAGAAACATTCCGTAAAGGGGGTATTCGATCTGGAATGGAAACGGTTTAATATCGGAACGAATATGTCATGGAAAAGCAAGACATTGGCGGTCGATTATTTTATGGTCGATGAGCGTATGAAAGCGGAGCCTAACCTGATGGATTATATGCGTTCGATGCTATTCGGAAACTTACATGATTATTGGGCAGAGAACAATAAAGGATATTTCGTCATGGATATGCGTGTCGGGATGAAAGTGACGAAGAATATCCATGTACAAGGACTGGTGAACAACCTCTTAAACAAGCGCTATAGCGCCCGTCCGATGGATGTCGGCGCACCTCGGACTTTCATTCTGCAAGTAGGAGCCAATTTCTGACAATTCACCCGGTTGTAGAGACGGAGCGTGCTCCGTCTCATCCCCCGTCTCTACAACATATGATAACTTTTCAACTCATTTCGTAAACGAATCGCTTGATTGTCCGTCACCTTATCCATCAGTTTCCAGAACCTTTCGCTATGGTTCATCTCTATCGTATGGCAAAGCTCATGCAATAATACATAATCCACCAAATGCCAAGGAAGAAGCATTAATGATTGCGAGAGATTAATGCTCTTCTTTACTGTACAACTTCCCCAATGCGTTTTGCTATTATTGATTTTCACCCCGGTCAACATAAATCCATGTTGCCTTGCCAATAGCGTGATACGTTCCGGCAACAACCGTTTCGCCTCGTGGCGGAGCGCCTTCTCCAGCATGGATTTCAGTAAGGATTGCACCTCTTCCTCCTCGAAACGAGTCTCATTCGGACAAGCGATGTGCAGTACCCCATCCTCCAATCTCATGTAGAAATTACTTCGCTCGGTGCGGAAGATATGCAAGCGGAATGTCGTCGCCTGTAACTCCGATCTTTCGTCGAGCAGGGGCCGGGCCGGATGCTTCTGGAGCGCTTTTATCAGCCGGGCCTTGTTCTCCATGATAAAAGCGATCATACGTTTCTCATCTCCCCCGGGCGGCATCGTGGCGGTTATCTTTCCTTTTGATATCTTGAGCGTGTATCGAGTGGCCCGGGGAGTGGTACGGAGCGTTATGACTCCCAAATCCTTGTCTTGTATATTCTTTTCCATTCCTGCCACAAAAGTAATACATTGAGAGAAACAATAATACGATGGAATTGATTATCTTCGCGATCGTAAAGGTTAAAAACATAATCAATATAATAAATTAGCAATCATGAGCAAAAAAGCACTTTTAATTATCTGTGATGGTTGGGGAATTGGTGACAAAGGTAAAGACGACGTGATCTTTAACACGCCGACTCCATATTGGGACGAGTTATTGAAAACTTATCCAGCCTCACAGTTACAGGCTTCTGGCGAGAACGTTGGTTTGCCTGACGGACAAATGGGTAACTCTGAGGTGGGCCACTTGAACATCGGTGCTGGCCGTATCGTTTACCAAGATTTGGTGAAGATCAACATCGCTTGCCGCGAGAATACGATCATGGAGAACCCGGAGATCAAACGTGCTTATAGCTACGCGAAAGAGAATAATAAGCAGATCCACTTCATGGGCTTGGTTTCTGATGGTGGCGTGCATAGCTCTTTGGAGCATTTAATGAAACTGACGGATATCGCCAAGGAATACGGAATCAGCAAGGCTTATGTACATTGCTTCATGGATGGCCGTGATACGGACCCGAAGAGTGGTAAAGGTTTTATCGAGATGTTGGAGAATCATCTGAAGACTACCGGCGGTAAGATCGCTTCTATCATCGGACGTTATTACGCTATGGACCGTGACAAACGTTGGGAACGTGTGAAAGAGGCTTACGATTTATTGGTCGAAGGTAAGGGTAAGCAAGCCGAGTGCATGGTAAAAGCGATGGAAGAGTCGTATGCCGAGGGTGTAACGGACGAGTTCATCAAGCCGATCGTTCACGTTGAGAACGGAAAGCCGGTTGCTGTTATCGAGGAAGGCGATGTCGTGATCTTCTTCAACTATCGTAACGACCGTGCGAAAGAGCTTACGGTTGTATTGACTCAGCAAGATATGCCGGAGGCTGGTATGCATACGATCCCGGGCTTGCAATATTTCTGTATGACTCCGTATGACGCTAGCTTCAAGGGTGTTCATATCTTGTTCGACAAAGAGAACGTAAATAATACGCTGGGTGAGTTCTTGGCAAACGTAGGTAAGACTCAGTTGCATATCGCCGAGACAGAGAAATACGCTCACGTGACTTTCTTCTTCAACGGTGGCCGCGAGACTCCGTTCGATAGCGAGGAGCGTATCTTGGTCCCTTCTCCTAAAGTGGCTACTTACGACTTAAAACCGGAAATGAGCGCTTTCGAGGTGAAAGATAAATTGGTGGACGCTATCACTACGAAGAAATTCGATTTCATCGTAGTGAACTATGCCAACGGTGATATGGTAGGCCATACGGGTATCTACAAAGCGATCGAGAAAGCGGTCGTAACGATCGACGCTTGCTTGCACGATACGGTTGAGGCCGCTAAAGCCAACGACTATGAGGTAATCATCATCGCTGACCATGGTAACGCAGATCACGCCTTGAACGAGGATGGCACTCCGAATACGGCTCACTCCTTGAACCCTGTTCCATTCGTTTATGTGACAGCCAACAAGGACGCTAAAGTAGAGGATGGTATCTTGGCCGATGTGGCACCTTCAATCCTTCACATCTTGGGCTTGAAACAGCCGAAGGAGATGACTGGTAAGTCATTGATTAAATAAGAGCTAGGCGCATCTTATGATCCAGATAGATGACACTTTAGTAAGTCTTGACGTTATCGAGCGTTATTTTTTATGTGATCTTTCCAAATGTAAGGGGGAATGCTGCGTGGAAGGAGATTCCGGCGCTCCATTAGAGGATTCGGAGTTGGCGAAGCTCCAGAAAGTATTGCCCATCATTTGGGATGATTTATCCCCGAAAGCTCAAGAGGTCATTCATAAGCAAGGCGTAGCTTATATCGATGAGGAAGGCGATACGGTTACCTCTATCGTGAACGGCAAAGATTGTGTCTTTACCTGTTACGACGCCGATGGTACTTGTAAATGCGCTATCGAGAAAGCATACCGGGAAGGTAAGACAGATTTCTATAAGCCTGTTTCTTGCCATCTTTACCCGATACGTGTCACTCAGTATCGGGATTTCAAGGCCGTGAACTATCATCGCTGGAGCGTTTGTAAGGCAGCGGAGATCTTAGGAAAGAAAGAGCAATTGCCGGTTTATAAGTTCCTCAAGGAGCCCTTGATCCGTAAGTTCGGCCAGGCTTGGTATAAGGCCTTGGAAGAGTGTGCGGAGGAATGGAAGAAGCAGCGTGAGGAGTAGCTTTTAGATCGTTTATAAATATAAAAAATCCCTTCAGTCTCTCCCTTTGATAACTATACGTTAAAAACGGATGGAGGCTGAAGGGATTTTGTTTTATAGTCGCTCTATTTCCTCAAGGGAAAGGCCGGTGCATTTTTGGATGATAATAGGGGTTATTCCTTCGGCTTTCATATTACGTGCCGTAGATTCTTTCCCTTTTTGCAGTCCCTCTTGCAATCCTTCTTGTAATCCTTTTTCCATGCCTTCTTCCATCCCTTTTTTCATGCCTTTCTCAACGGCGAAATCCAAGGTGTTATAATAATCATTATACATCTTCCACTCCGCCTCGTACTGCGCCCGTTGTTTGGGGG
>ENA-OYVX01000524-OYVX01000524.1-human-gut-metagenome-genome-assembly--contig:-NODE-524-length-18333-cov-4.465861_pt1 | contig 18333 bp, 24 predicted proteins | sample MGYA00244159_ERZ653375 | MGnify/ENA primary metagenome ERZ653375 (study PRJEB26926, sample SAMN06164942) | human gut metagenome | biome: ENVO:00009003; feature: ENVO:2100002; material: ENVO:00002003... | reverse complement strand
CATATGCAAAACCTGCTTTGTCTCATTTTTCTCTATTATGGCAGATACCGTCCCGGCTTGCAAGGGCGGATTTTTTCTTGCCCGGCGGGGCAAATCGTGCTATGATGAGAGAAAATTGCCTGTGGGAGGAAGAACGGATGAATCAGAAGGAGCTAAACGAGCTGCGGCGGCGGTTCAAGCCGGACCGCACCGCCATCAGCAAGGTATACGGCTGCTATGTCAGCAGCAGCCGCCAGATCATCTCCTATGTGGACGCGCCGCTGGGCCTGCTGTCCCAGGAGGAGCAGGAGATGTATCTGAACCTGCTGAAAAAGACCCTGTCCGGCGCCCTGGGCCGGAACCTCATCGACATCGTGTTTTCCACCGCCCAGGTGGCGGACAGCGACGAGCACCGCCTGCTGCAGACCCTGCGCCAGACGGAGCTCCAGGACGCCAACGCCCGGGAGAGCCTGTACCGCCGGATCATCGACGCCATCGACATGGGCGAGAGCAGCTATCTGATCCTGCTGGCCGCCGATACCTATGACGTGCCCCATCGCAGCCGGGACGACCTGGAGGTCCCCCACGCATCGGAGACGGTGTTCCGGTATTTCGTGTGCGCCATATGCCCGGTGAAGGACCCCACCCTGGCCTTGCAGTACAGCGACCGGGACAAGGAGTTCCGGGGCAGCTCCACCGGGCATATCGCCCAGCCTCCGGCCCTGGGCTTCCTGTTCCCGGCCTTTGACGACCGGGCCGCCAACATCTATAACGCCCTGTTTTACAGCAAGGACACCGCCCAGCTGCACCAGGAGGTCATCGACGCGGTGTTCTGCGTTCAGGAGGCCCCCATGTCCCCCCAGGAGCAGCAGAACCTGTTCGCCGCCGCCCTGACGGAGACCTTAGAGAAGGACTGCAGCTATGACGTGGTGCAGGCGGTCCATGAGCAGCTGCGGGGCCGCATCCAGGAGCACAAGGAGAGCCGGGACCCGGAGCCGCTGACCCTGTCCGTCCGGGAGGTGGGAGACGTGCTCACCGGCAGCGGCGTGCCGGAGGAGAAGGTGGAGGCCTTTCAGGACCAGTGCCGCAGGCAGTACGGCCAGGACGCGGCCCTGAACCCCCGGAACATCATCGAGGCCGGGAAGTTCCAGATCACCACCCCGGAGGTGAAGATCACCGTGCCGCCGGAATACAGCTATATGGTGGAGGCCCGGATCATCGACGGGCGGCGGTTCATCCTCATCCCCGCCGACGACGGGGTGGAGGTCAACGGCATCGCCGTCACCATCCCCAATCCCCAGGAATAACGCACGGCCCCATACGCATAAAAATGCGTATGGGGTTATTTTTTGTATTTTTATTCGAATAACACTTGACATGACCAGGTCGGTGTGATAGTATCTTTATCCGTAACCGCACTTGGTTTTCAATTTTTATTCACTGAAAGGGCGTTTATATGACTATGTATACCATTCTCCGACGACGGCCATGTATGTGAATCTGACTCTATACAAACAACATACATGAAAGAAACGGAGATATTGATATGAAACATTTTACCAGATTCCTGTGCCTGTTTTTTGCCGCCGCCATGCTGCTGACCATGGCCGCCTGCGGCAGCAAGAATACCGATACCGACACCGATACCAACCCCGGCGAGAAGAAGCAGCTGGTGGTGGCCACCAGCCCGGACTTCCCGCCCTTCGAGTCCCTGGACGGCAGCGACATCGTGGGCATCGAGCCCAAGCTGATGCAGGCCATTGCCGACAAGCTGGGCATGGAGCTGGTGTGGGAGCAGGTGGATTTCGACTCCATCATCCCCGGCATCCAGGCCGGGCGCTATGATGCCGGTGTGGCGGGCATCAGCATCACCGCCGACCGTCTGAAAAACTGCGACTTCAGTGACCCCTATTTCCTGGCCAACCAGGTGATCGTGGTGAACCCCGGCAGCGACATTCAGAGCAAGGCCGACCTTACCGGCAAGACCATCGCCGTCCAGACCGGCACCACCGCCGAGACCTACTGCCTGGATAACGGGTATGAGATCCTGTCCTTCGCCTCCAACATCGACGCCCAGGCCGCCCTGACCAGCGGCAAGGCCGACGCGTGGGTGGTGGACAACGAGGTGGCCGTGAAGATGGCCGGGGAGCAGAACCTCACCGTGCTGGACGAGGCCATGACCAGCGAGCCTTACGCCCTGGCCTTTGCCAAGGGCAGCGACCTGGTGGACCAGGTGAACCAGGCCCTGAGCCAGCTGCTGCAGGACGGCACTGTGGAGCAGATTTTCCAGGAGTATGACACCGTGTATGTGTCCCCCCTGAGCTGATGGAAGCTTTGCAGAGTATTGGCCAGTTTTTCGCCCGGTGGCTGGCCCAGCTGGAGACTACCTTTGTGGAGAAGCAGCGCTATCTCCTGCTGGTGGACGGGCTGAAGAACACTCTCATCATCACGGCGGGGGCGTTGGTCATCGGCGTGGTCATCGGGTCATTGGTGGCCATGATCAAGTACTGCGGCCAGGACAGCCGCCTGCTGCGGCCCCTTTGCTGGCTGTGCAGCGTGTATACCACGGTGATCCGGGGCGTCCCGGTGGTGGTGCAGCTGCTGATCTTCTACTTTTTGATTCTCAAGTCCTCCGACGGACTGGTGGTGGGCATCGTCACCTTCGGCATCAACTCCGGGGCCTATGTGGCGGAGCTGGTGCGCAGCGGCATCGCCGCCGTGGACCCGGGCCAGATGGAGGCCGGGCGCAGCCTGGGCCTGTCCCGGCTGCAGAGCGCCTGGCATATCGTGCTGCCCCAGGCCATGAAGAACATCCTGCCGGCCATCGGCAACGAGATGATCGCCCTGCTGAAGGAGACCGCCGTGGCGGGCTATGTGGCGGTGCAGGACCTGACCCGGGCCGGGAACCTGATCCGCAACAACACCTATGATTCCTTCAACCCCCTGATGCTGGTGGCCGTGGTGTATCTGGTGCTGGTCATCGGCATGACCCAGCTGCTGGGACTGCTGGAAAGGAGGCTGCGCAGAAGTGATAAGCGTTAAGGACCTGCACAAGAGCTTCGGCGGCGTCACCGTGCTGGACGGCATCTCCACCGACATCGAGAAGGGGGACGTGGTGTGCATCATCGGCCCCTCCGGCAGCGGAAAATCCACCTTTCTGCGGTGCCTGAACCGGCTGGAGACCCCGGACAGCGGGAAAATCCTTCTGGACGGCGTGGACCTGACGGACCCCGCCGCCGACCTGAACCGCCAGCGGATGAAAATGGGCATGGTGTTCCAGCAGTTCAACCTGTTCCCCCACATGACGGTGCTGAAGAACCTGACCCTGGCCCCTATGCTGCTGAGAAAGGAGTCCCAGCAGACGGCGGAGGCCCGGGCCATGGCTCTGCTGGAGCGGGTGGGCCTGGCGGACCGGGCAGGGGAGTACCCCTCCCGCCTTTCCGGCGGCCAGAAGCAGCGCATTGCCATCGTCCGGGCCCTGTGCATGGAGCCGGAGGTGCTGCTGTTTGACGAGCCTACTTCCGCCCTGGACCCGGAGATGGTGGGAGAGGTGCTGGACGTGATGAAGGAGCTGGCCCAGAGCGGCATGACCATGGTGGTGGTCACCCACGAGATGGGCTTTGCCCGGGAGGTGGCCAGCCGGGTGCTGTTTATGGACCAGGGGATCATCATGGAGGAAAACAAGCCCCAGGCCCTGTTCGACAACCCCCAGAGTCCCCGGCTGCAGAGCTTTTTGTCCAAGGTGCTGTGAACTTCATCAAAAAAGGCTTGCCGCCTGCGGGCGGCAAGCTCAGCGAGGCTTTTTGACAGACTGAAAAAGACGGCTGTGCTACAAAAGGCACAGCCGCTTTTTTTACCAGCGCCGCTTTTTCTTTTCCCCCTCCCGGCGCTGGAAGGGCTTGTCGATGAGGATGATATCCTCCCCGAATCGCTGGACGCAGTCCCAGGGGATGTAGTAGTCCTCCCCCCGGCCGAACAGGCCGAAGAACCGGCAGGGGCCAAAGACGATCAGGGCCTTGACGGTGCCCTCCGGGATGCATAGCTCCAGGTCCCCCACGCAGCCCAGGCGGCTGCCGTCGCAGATGTTGATGACCTCCTTGCGGCGCAGCTGTGAAAATCGGCACATCATCGTCCCCACCTCAGACCCAGCCTATGCGCCGCCCGGCGCGTCCTATGCCTCAGATCACCGCGTCCACGGGGATCCGCTGGCGGCCCACCTGCACCCAGTATACCCGGACCTGCTGGCTGTCTCCGGCGGCGCAGAAGCCGTAGCGTCCCATCCGGCCCTCCACGGGGATGTCGCCGCCCATGGCCGCCGTGAACCGGCGGATATACCGCACCAGCGCCCCGATGGCGGGCAGGGACATATCGGGCATCAGATAATCGTAAAACTTGTTCATAACGTAACCTCCCGGTGGGATTTCACAGATTGTCAAAAAAGACTTTTTTGACAATCTGTGTGCGGCTTTTCAGAACTTAAAAGTTCCGAAAAACCTGTGATTGCAAACGAAAGACACCCCTGATGGGTTTCTTTCGTAACGATCTTCCTTTCCGATGACGGAAGATTTCTGAGTTTTTCGACAGACTCAATTTCTTTCACTGTGCCCTCAGTATACCAGGGTCACAGTCCGAAAAATCGGACTGTGACGACCAGGTGACAAAACTGTTATACCATCTTTAAGGAATCTTAAAGGTTCCCCCCTTGTTTCTTTAAGTGTTTTTCTTTATACTGGACGTCATAAACCGGGATAGATAAGCCGCATCTCATATCCAGCCGTCCTCCGTTCCGCACTTGACAGAACGGAGGAGATGTAGTACACTTGGTGTATCAATTATCTTGATACACTTGACGCTGTACGCACAGAGAAAGGAAAGCGCCTATGGAAACGTTAAAAACCATCAATTTTGTCATAGCGGTTATTTTCTTCGTCTGCTATACCTATCAGTTCCTGTATATCCCGGTGCCCTGGCTGCGGAAGGCCCGGCCCCACGGCCCGGCCAAGGACAACCGGTACGCCGTTCTGATCTGTGCCCGGAACGAGCAGCGGGTCATCGGCGACCTGATCGCCAGCCTCCGGGGGCAGACGTATTCGCAGAGCCTGCTGTCCATTTTCGTCCTGGCGGACAACTGCACCGACGACACGGCCATGGTGGCCCGGGTGGCCGGGGCCAACGTGTATGAGCGGTTCAACCAGGTGCAGGTGGGCAAGGGCTACGCTCTGCAGGAGCTGCTGGAGCACCTGGAGCAGGACTATCCCCAGGGATTTGACGGATACTTCGTGTTTGACGCGGACAATATCCTGGCTCCCAACTATGTGGAGGCCATGAACCGGACGTTTTCCGACGGTCACGACATCGTCACCAGCTTCCGCAACAGCAAGAACTACGGCGACAACTGGATCAGCGCCGGTTATGCCCTGTGGTTCCTGCGGGAGAGCCGGTATCTCAACCACGCCCGGTTCCTGCTGGGCACCAGCTGCGCCGTGTCCGGCACCGGCTTCCTGTTCAGCCGCCGGGTGCTGGAGGAGACGGGCCCCTGGCCCTTCCACCTGCTGACGGAGGATATCCAGTTCTCCGTGGACCAGGTGACCCGGGGCCGGAAGATCGCCTTCTGCCCCGAGGCGGTGCTGTATGACGAGCAGCCCACCACCTTCCGCCAGTCCTGGAACCAGCGGCTGCGGTGGTCCAAGGGGTATTTGCAGGTATTCCGGGGCTACGGCGCCAAGCTGCTGCGGGGCGCGGCCGGGGGGAGCTTCTCCTGCTACGACATGGCGGCGGCCATTATGCCGGCCTTCGTCCTGTCGGCCACGGCCATCGTCTGCAACGTGACGGCGGCCATTCTGGGGGCCGTCCACGGGGAGGACCTGACCATCGCCCTGTGGTCCGTGGGGCAGATGCTGCTGAATATGTATCTGACCCTGTTTGTCCTGGGGGCCATCACCACCGTCACCGAGTGGCGGCGGATCCATACCAAGGCGGTGAAGAAGGTCCTGTACGCCTTCACCTTCCCGCTGTTTATGTTTACTTATATTCCCATCTCCTTTGCGGCGCTGTTCAGCAAGGGGGAGTGGAAGCCCATCGAGCACCGGGTCAGCGCCGCGTCCCTGCGGGGCCGGGGCCGGGAGGAGCTGCTGCCCTTCTGACGGAGCGGCCTGAGAGAATGGAGAGGCGAACACCATGTACAACATTCTGGTCTGTGACGACGAAAAGGATATCGTATCGGCGCTGAATATCTATCTCAGTGCCGAGGGCTACCGGGTGCTGACGGCCTATGACGGCTATCAGGCCCTGCGCCTGCTGGACCGGGAGGAGGTGCACCTGATCCTGCTGGACGTGATGATGCCGGGGATGGACGGCATCACCGCCATGACCCGCCTGCGGCAGAGCCACAACCTGCCGGTGATCCTGCTGACGGCCAAGTCCGAGGATACGGACAAGGTGCTGGGGCTGAACATGGGGGCCGATGACTATGTGACCAAGCCTTTCAACCCTGTGGAGCTGCTGGCCCGGGTCCGGTCCCAGCTGCGGCGGTATATGACCCTGGGCGGCGGCCATACGGCCCCCTCCGCCGTGACCATCGGCGGGGTCAGCCTGGACGACAACGCCAAAACCGTCACCGTGGACGGGGATACCGTGAACCTGACGCCCCTGGAATACGACATTCTGCGGCTTCTGATGCAGCACCCGGGAAAGGTGTTCTCGCCCCACGAGATCTATCGCCGGGTGTGGCATGAGGACCCGGCGGCGGACAATCCCGTGGCCGTCCATGTGCGGCACATCCGGGAGAAGATCGAGATTAACCCCGCCGAGCCCCGGTATCTGAAGGTGGTCTGGGGAAAGGGGTATAAAATGGAGGGGACGGCACAGTGAAAAAGCTCCTGAGCGCCATATGGGCCAAGGCCCTGGCCTTCCTGCTGACGCCTCTGGCCGGAGTTGCCGCCGTAAACGGCGTCAGTGAGCTGATAATGGTATATTTTTACGATGTCTGGAATCCCCACCCGGTGCGGCTGTGGGTGGTGACGGTCCTGTGCGCGGTGGTGGCCGTGGGGTCGCTGCTGTTCTCTCTGTCGGCGGCGGGGCATTGGCCAGGCCATGAGGGCGTCCACCTGACCTGGCTGGACCGGATCCCCCTGGACGTGTTTGTGCTGGCCCTGGCCGGTGAGTGGCTGATCTATGAGAATGCTTCGTATTACCCCTCGTCCGTCCTGGGGGAGGTCGTGTTCGTGGCCCTGGCGTATCTGTTCGTGCTGGCGTTTACGGCCCGGTGCAAGGCCGGGACCGTGCTCAGCGACCTGCTGGCGCTGCGGCTGCTGCGGCTTTTCAGTCGGGGGGCCGTGTGGACCTGGCGGCACCTGCGGCGTCTGTTTCTGGGCCTGCCTCTGGCGTGGAAAACGGCGGCGGTGCTGCTGGCCGTTATGGCGGCGGACCTGCTGATCTTCGCCTATGGCATGGACGGGGGGCAGGCGGCGCTGTATGTGACGCTGCACCTGGTGCTGCTGGGGGCGGCCATGTGGCAGGTGCTGGCCCTGCGGAAGCTGCAGCAGGGGGGCGAAAGCCTGGCCAAGGGGGACTTCTCCCACCCCATCACCCTGAGCCGGGGGGCTTTGCCGGAGCTGAAGCGCCATGCGGCCAACCTGAACTCCGTGCAGCAGGGCATCCAGCGGGCGGAGGAGGAGAAGATGAAGTCCGAGCGGCTGAAAACCCAGCTGATCACCAACGTGTCCCACGACATCAAAACGCCCCTGACCTCCATTGTCAACTATGTGGACCTGCTGAAAAAGGAGGAGATGCCCTCCGACAGCGCAAGGGAATACCTGGCGGTGCTGGACCGGCAGTCCCAGCGGCTGCGGAAGCTGACAGAGGACCTGGTGGAGGCCTCCAAGGCGTCCACCGGGAATATCCCGGTGTCCCTGGCCCCCACGGACCTGAACGTGCTGTTGAGCCAGGTGTGCGGCGAGTATCAGCAGAGACTGGAAAAGCAGGTGCTGGAGCCGGTGCTGTCCCTGGGCCAGCCGTCGCCCTGGGCCATGGCCGACGGGCGGCTGCTGTGGCGGGTGCTGGATAACCTGATGAGCAACATCTGCAAATATGCCATGCCCGGGACAAGGGTGTATCTCACCACCGAGAGGGAGGGGGACACCGCCCGGATGGTGGTCCGGAACATCTCCCGCTATCCCCTGAACATCTCCGCCGACGAGCTGACGGAGCGCTTCGTCCGGGGGGACAGCTCCCGCTCCACCGAGGGCAGCGGCCTGGGCCTGTCCATCGCCACCAGCCTCATGTCCCTGCAGGGCGGCGGCTTCCGCCTGACCATCGACGGGGACCTGTTCAAGGTGACGCTGACCCTGCCCGCCGCCGGGGCGGAGGAATAAAAACGCAGCTTGTCAAAAAAGATTTTTGACAGGACGGTCCAAAAAGGGCAAAGCCCTTTTTGGACCGTCTTTATTTTGTTGCAGGCCGGGGAAAAATCGTGTATGATAGAGGGGAATGACAAAAAAGCGAGGTACTTCCCATGAAGATCATGGCCATAGACTACGGCGACGCCCACACCGGCATTGCCATTTCCGACGCCACCGGGACGCTGGCGGGCTTTTCCACCGTTATCAACAGCCGCCGGCCGGAGGTGGTGGCCCAGGAGATCGCCGCCCTCATCCCCCAGCACGGGGTCGGGGAGCTGGTGCTGGGCTATCCCAAAAACATGGACGGCACCCTGGGGCCCCGGGCGGAGAAGGCCGCCGCCTTCGGCGAGACCTTGAAGGAGCTGACGGGCCTGCCGCTGACCCTTTGGGACGAGCGGCGCACCACCATCGACGCCCACAACATCCTGTTCAACAACGGACAGAATGCCAAAAAGCGGAAGAAAACCGTGGATGCCGTGGCGGCGGCCCTGATGCTGGAGGGGTATCTGACCCGGAAGCGGCTGGAGGCGGAGCGATGAACGTGCTCATCATCGGCGGCGGTGCGTCGGGCATGGCGGCGGCCCTGACGGCGGCCCGGCAGGGCCATCAGGTGGTGCTGGCGGAGCGGCAGGCCCGGGTGGGCCGGAAGCTGCTGTCCACCGGCAACGGCCGCTGCAACCTCACCAACGAATACGCCCTGCCGGACCGCTATCACGGGGAGGAGCCGGACTTCTGCCGCTTCGCCCTGGAGGACCCGGAGCTGTCGGCGGCGGGGACCCTGGACTTCTTCCGGCAGCTGGGGCTGGTCACCGTAACGGAGCCCGGCGGGCGGGTGTATCCCCTGAGCAATGCGGCGGCATCGGTGCTGGATGTGCTGCGGTTCGCCCTGGAGCAGCAGGAGAACATCCGGATACGCACCGGCTGCGTCATCCGCCAGCTGAAGCACCGGGACGGGCAGTTCCAGGCCCGGACCGAGGAGGGGGACGTCATCACGGCCAGGCGGTGTATCCTGGCCGCAGGCGGAGCCGCCGGAGCCAAGCTGGGCGGCGGCATGGACGGCTATCAGCTGGCCCGGCAGCTGGGCCACCACCGGACGGTGCTGTACCCCTCCCTGGTGCAGGTGTGCACCGACCCCACCTACCCCCGGGGGCTCAAGGGCGTGAAGGCCCAGGCTGCCCTGACTCTGACCCGGGAGGGTGAGACGCTGACCGCCGGTCAGGGAGAGGTGCTGTTTACGGAATACGGCGTCAGCGGCCCGGCGGTGTTCGACCTGTCCCGGGCGGTGGCCGCCGGCGGCGACGGCCTGACGCTGCACCTGGATTTTCTGCCCGGGTGGAGCCGGGAGGATACCCTGACCTGGCTGCGTAGCCAGCGGACGGCCCTATCTCGGCAGGAGGCCGGGGCGCTGCTGACCGGTAGCGTCCACCCCCGGCTGGGGCGGATGCTGTGCAAGGCGGCGGGCATATCCGGTAGCCAGCCGGTATCGGAGCTGACGGACCGGCAGCTGGAGACCCTGTGCCGCCAGGTGCGGGAGTTTACCCTGCCCGTCACCGGCACCTGCGGCTTTGACCAGGCCCAGGTCACCGCAGGGGGCCTGCGCACCGGGGAGCTCGACCCCCGGACCATGGAAAGCCGCCTGGTGCCGGGGTTCTACGCCTGCGGCGAGGTGCTGGATATCGACGGCGACTGCGGGGGCTTCAACCTGCAGTGGGCCTGGGCCTCCGGCCGTCTGGCCGGGCGGCTGTTGCATATTTAATAAGGGGGGAAATGCGCATATGAGACGGGAAGCCCTGTGGAACCGTCTGTATCTGTCCGGCATTGATAGCCGGGCGGCGGAGTTGGCCCGGGAAAACGGGCTGGGGCTGGAGATCGCGGCGTTCTGCTATGCCCCCAATCTGGAGGACCCGGCGGTGCTGTCCGCCGTCCGCTCGGATATGGCGGGGCTTGACCGCTTCTGGCTCCACGCCCCCTTTGCCGAGCTGGCCCCCTGCGCCATCGACCCGCTGGTGCGGCAGGTGACGGAAAAGCGCTACCGCCAGGCGGCGGATATGGCCCAAGACCTGGGAGTGCGGCGGCTGGTGATCCACGGGGGCTTCGTGCCCCAGGTGTACTTCCCGGAGTGGTATGTGGAGCAGTCGGTGCTCTTCTGGCGGGACTTCCTGCGGCAGCTGCCGCCGGATATGACCGTCGCCCTGGAAAACGTCATGGAGCCGCAGCCCCGGCTGCTGGCGGAGATCGCCCGGCAGGTGGACGATCCCCGGCTGGGCCTGTGCCTGGACATCGGCCACGCCAACACCTTCGTCAGCCGGGTGCCGCCTCTGGAATGGGTGGCCCCCATGGCCCCGTGGCTGCGGCACGTCCACCTGCACAACAACGCGGGGCACGATGACCTCCACGACCCCCTGGGCCAGGGGACCCTGGCTATGGAGCAGGTACTGGACACCATCCTGGAGCTGTGCCCGGCGGCTACGTTTACATTGGAAAATCAGGACTGCGGCCCGTCTCTTGTGTGGCTGCGGGAACACGGATATGGAGCGAACACATGACAAGGCAGGAATTGACAGCATATATGGAGTCCATTCTCCCGGCAGACCGGGAGTCCATGGACGCCGCCCGGCGGCGGCAGGCGGAGCTGGCCAAGCCCCCGGGCAGTCTGGGGGCGCTGGAGGATATGTCCATCCGGCTGGCGGGGGTCCTGCGGACGGCCCGGCCGGAGGTCCGGCGGTGCCGGGTGACGGTGCTGGCGGCGGACAACGGCGTGGTGGCGGAGGGCGTATCCTGCGCCCCCCAGTCCGTGACGGTGCAGCAGGCGGTGAACATGACCCGGCACAAAACCGGGATGTCCGCATTGGCGGCGTATTTCGGCGACGACGTGCAGGTGGTGGACGTGGGCATCCGGACGCCGGTGCCCTGCCCCCAGGTGCTGGACCGGAAGGTCCGGTTTTCCACCGGCGATATCGCCGTGGAGCCCGCCATGACGGAGCAGCAGGCCCTGGACGCCCTGGCCGTGGGGCTGGACCTGGCCCGGCAGGCCAAGGCCGAGGGCATAGACGCCGTGGGCGTGGGGGAAATGGGCATCGGCAACACCACCACCTCCGCCGCGGTGCTGGCGGCGCTGACCGGGGCCTCCGTGGAGGAGGTGACCGGCCGGGGCGGCGGCCTGACGGACCGGGGCTTCGAGACGAAAAAGCGCGTGCTGCGGCAGGCCCTGGCCCTGCACCGGCCCGACGCCGGGGACCCCATCGGGGTGCTGGCGGCGGTGGGCGGCCTGGACATTGCCGCCATGGCGGGGCTGTTTCTGGGCTGCGCCCATGAGGGACTGGCGGCGGCGGTGGACGGGTATATCTCCATCGTGGCGGCCCTGTGCGCCGTGCGCCTGTGCCCCCGGGTCCGGGATGTACTGTTTCTGTCCCACGCCTCCTATGAGATCGGGTATCGCCTGGCGGCCCGGGAGCTGGGGCTGGAGCCGTGCCTGCTGCTGGGGATGCGGCTGGGCGAGGGCAGCGGCTGCCCGCTGCTGTTCCGGGTGATGCAGGGGGCCTGCGCGGTGCTGAACCATATGGCCACCTTCCCGGAGGCGGCCATTGAGGACGGATATCTGGCCCCCATCCGGCAGGGGGACGCATTCACGGTGGACAAATCATGAGAATTTTACTTCTTGGCGGCAGCAAAAGCGGAAAGAGTATGCTGGGCCAGCGGCTGACCCGGCAGCTGGCCGATGGCGGGCCCATGATCTACTGGGCCACCCTGGAGCCCCGGGACACGGAGGACCGGGCCATCGTCCGCCGCCACCTGGCGGAGCGGGACGGCTGGGGCTTCGGGACCCTGGAGCGGGGCCGGGCTCTGCCGGAGGGTCTGGCGCTGGTGCCCCGGGAGGGCGCGGTGCTGTTCGACAGCGTCACGGCGTGCCTGGCGTGCCAGATGTTCTCCGGCCCGCAGCCGGACGCCGCAGCCGCCGCCCGGACGGCCCGGGAGCTGCTGACCGTCAGCCGGCATTCCCGGCACTTCGTGTGCGTATGCGACGAGCTGTGGCGGGACGGTGTGACCTATGAGCCGTGGACGGAGCATTATCGCCGGGGACTGGCGGAGATCTGCCGGGCCCTGGCGGCGGAATTTGACGCGGTGGCGGAGCTGAGTGCAGGCTGCGTCCGGGTATGGAAGGGGGAGTTGCCGGATGCGTGATTGGATCTGCGGATTTTTCATGGCCTGGGGCATGTTCCTGGCCATTCCCTGCCCCAGGAAGATATGGAGCGAAAGCGCCCGGCAGAAAATGCTGGTGTGCATGCCCCTGGTGGGCCTGCTGGCCGGAGGCGTATGGGCCGGGGCGTGGCTTCTGCTGCGGGGCGCGCCGGGGCCGGTGCGGGCGGCGGTGTGTGCCGCCGCACCCTGGCTTGTGACCGGGTTCATGCACCTGGACGGCTACATGGACGTGTGCGACGCGGTGCTGTCCCGGCGGGACCTGGCCACCCGGCAGCGGATCCTGAAGGACTCCCACTGCGGGGCCTTCGCCGTGATCTGCATGGTGCTGCTGGCCATGGGCCAGTGGAGCCTGTTCCTGGCAGCGGAGGACGTATCCTGGCTGGGCCTGCTGCTGATCCCGGCGGCCACCCGGGCCTGCGCAGGGCTGGCGGTGCTGGGGCTGCGGCCCATGGGCACCAGCCAGTATGCCGCCATGGGCCCCGCCCGGGGCGGCTATGGGGCGGTGCTGTGGGTGCTGCTGGCTCTGTCCGTGGGGCTTCCCCTGTGGCTGGACGGCAGCTTCGGCCCTCTGGCCGCCGCCGTGGGTTACGGTCTGGCGGTCTGGTACGGCTTCCGGAATCTGGACGGCATGTCCGGGGATATCTCCGGCTTTGCCCTGACGCTCGGCGAGCTGTGCGGCTGCGGGGCGGCGATTCTGTGGAGGTGAGAGGATGGATCTGATCATTGGCGGCGCGTACCAGGGTAAGTGCACCTTCGCGGCGGAAAAATACCGCCTGACGGCGGCGGACATCTGCGACCTGGCAACAGACGCTCCCGCCCCTGCCCGGTGCTATGTCCACCTGGAAGCCCTGACCCGGCGCGGCGAGGCGGCGGAGGCCCTGCCCCTGCTGCTGGCGGCGGAGGCGGTGATCTCCCGGGAGATCGGCAGCGGCGTGGTGCCCCTAGACGCCGGGGAGCGGGCCTGGCGGGAGCGCCACGGGCGGCTGCTGCGGCAGCTGGCGGAGCAGGCCGGTCATGTATACCGGATATTTTGCGGACTGACGGAGGAATTGAAATGAAGCTGACCCTTTTGCGCCACGGAGAGACCGACGGCAGCCGCCGGGACCTGTACTACGGCGCAGCGGATATCCCCGCCCTGCCGGAATCCCTGGCGGCCCTGCACGAAAACGCAGCGGCCTATCCCCGGGCCAGGCGGTACTATACCAGCGGCCTGCTGCGGACGGAGCAGACGTTGGAGGCCATCTACGGCCCCGTGGCCCATCAGCAGCTGCCGGGCCTGCGGGAGATGAACTTCGGCGATTTCGAGATGAAAAGCTATCAGGAGCTGAAGGACACGGCGGCCTATCAGGCGTGGATCGCCGACGTGGAGCACAACGTCTGCCCCAACGGCGAAGGCGCCCCCCAGGTGCTGGAGCGGAACCGGGCCGCCATGGCCCAGGTGCTGGCGTCGGAGGAGGACGCCGTGTGCGTGGTCCACGGCGGCGTCACGGCGGGGCTGATGATGACCTGGTTCGGCGGCGGGCGGTACGACTACTCCGTGAAGCCCGGCACGGGCTTCACGGTGACGTTCCGGGACGGAAAGCCTGTGTCCTATGAAAGAGTGCCCGAATAGAGGGGCTGCGGAAGCAAATTCTCCCCAAAAACCGAAATTTTCTTCCGGAAAGACCTTGACGGACACTTGCCCGTGTGATAAAATCAGCATTACCTGTGAGTATGGGGCTTTCTTTTTGCGCGCTTTTCGCTTCGGCGCGGGAAAGACGCCCTGTCCGGCAGGGAGGCAGAGAGCGGCCTTCGCCGGCCGCCAATCTAATAAGGAGGTGCCGTTAGATGCGCGTGAAGATCACTTTGAGATGCAACGAGTGCAAGCAGAGAAACTACAACACGATGAAGAACAAGAAGAATACCCCTGACAAGCTTGAGCTGAACAAGTATTGCCCCTTCTGCAGAAAGCACACCGTCCATAGCGAGACGAAGTAACCGGAAGGAGATATTGACATGGCTGAAGAGAAGAAGGTCAGTAAGGATCGCGGCAAGTGGTTCCGCGAGATGAGAAGCGAACTGAAGAAGGTCGTTTGGCCTGATGGCAAGACTACCGCCAAGAACACCGGCACCGTCCTGCTGTGCTCCCTGATCGTGGGCGCGGCGATCTGGATCTTTGATGCCGTGGCCGTGCTGGCGGTGGATACCCTCATCGGTCTGTTCTAAGGTACAGGACATGGCTGATAACGCAAAGTGGTATGTAGCACATACCTATTCCGGCTATGAAAACGCGGTAAAGGCCGCCATCGAAAAATCCGTGGTGAACCGCGGGATGGAGGACATGGTCCTCAAGACCGAGATCCCGATGGAGACGGTCACCGAGGTCACCGAGACCGGCGTGATGAAGGAAGTGCAGCGGAAGGTATTTCCCGGCTACGTCCTCATCAAGATGGTCATGACGGACGATACCTGGCACCTGATCCGCAACATCCGCGGCGTCACCGGCTTCGTGGGCGAGGCTAACAAGGCCATCCCCCTGACCGAGGACGAGGTGGCGGCGCTGGGCATGGAGAAGCGCGAGATCGTCGTGCTCTACCATGTGGGCGACACGGTGCGTATCACCGAGGGCCCGCTGTCCAGCTTCACCGGTACCGTGGAGGAGATCGAGCCGGAGAAGAACCGGGTGCGCGTGGTCGTATCCATGTTCGGACGCGAGACCCCCGTTGATCTCGAACTGGACCAGGTTGAGGTCAGCAGCAACTGAGCGCAGAACGTCTGCGCGGAAGTCCGGCGCAGGTGTGCCGGCAAAGTGGGAGAGACGCTGCGCGTCTCGCCAAAAGCGGCAAGTATCCCCGCCGCTACCACATTTTATTGAAGGAGGTGCCTACAAATGGCACAGAAAGTAGTTGGATACGTCAAACTGCAGATCCCCGCGGGCAAAGCAACTCCCGCACCCCCCGTTGGCCCGGCCCTGGGTCAGCACGGCATCAACATCGCTGCCTTTACCAAGGAATTCAACGAGCGCACCAAGAATGACATGGGCCTGATCATCCCCGTGGTCATCACCGTGTACGCTGACCGTTCCTTTAGCTTTATCACCAAGACCCCTCCCGCGGCTGTCCTCATCAAGAAGGAGTGCAACATTGAGTCCGGTTCCGGCGTTCCCAACAAGGAGAAGGTCGCCACCATTTCCAAGGCCTCCATTCAGAAGATCGCCGAGCTGAAGATGCGCGACCTGAACGCCGCGTCTCTGGAAGCTGCCATGAGCATGATCGCCGGTACCGCCCGTTCCATGGGCGTCGTGGTCGGCGAGTAAGGAGGGTGTAAGAAATGTTTAGAGGTAAGAAATATCAAGAGAGCGCCAAGCAGATCGACAAGGCTATGCTGTACGACCCCAAGGAGGGTCTGGAGCTGATCTGCAAGACCGCTTCCGCCAAGTTCGACGAGACCGTGGAGCTGCACGTCAAGCTGGGCGTGGACTCCCGTCACGCTGACCAGCAGGTCCGCGGCGCCATCGTGCTGCCCAACGGCGAGAACATCCCCACGTTCGACGCCTACCTGAAACTCGTCGCCTCGAAACCCAACACGCGCCTGATTCTCGAAATGAAGTCTCTTTCGGATTACAACCGCGAAGACCTCGCCGCCAAAAAGATCGTCAAGCAGCTCAAGAAATACGGCGTGCTGGACCAGACGGAGATCATCGCCTTCTCGATCAACGCCTGCATGGCATTCAAGAAGCTCATTCCCGACACCAAAATCTACTACCTCAACGGCGACCTGGCTCCCAAGAGCATCAAGAAACTGGGGCTGGCCGGCATCGACTACTCGATGAAGGTGCTCCGCAAAAACCCCGAATGGGTGAAGCAGGCGCACGATCTGGGTCTCGAAGTCAACGTCTGGACCGTGGATTCGGAGGAGGACATGAAGTATTTCATCGGGCTGGGCGTGGACTACATCACCACCGACTACCCCGAGCGGCTGCAAGCCCTGCTGAAATAACGACCGGCCGATTCGTCAGACAGCCGCTAAAGATATGTATAAAAAAGCGCTACTGATGCTGGGATTGCTGAGCCTCGGGCCAGGAGATGCGGTCATTGCACAAACAGACATTGTAAACATCCCGGAGGCGTTCTGGGAGTCGGGATTTGTTCTCAACGGTTGCAAAATCGAATTTCCCTGCAAACTTATCGACCTGATGCAGACCTCGAATTATAAAAGCGGCTCAGTCAACACCAAAATTCCTCCTACCGGCGAAAACGAATTTTGGGCCGTAACTTTAACCAACGGGAAGGGAGAGAGAATCGAGGCTACGCTATTCAACCCCACGGCGCAGGAACTCGATGAAGCCGACTGCCTTGTAAACAGCATCAGCATCGGACCGCGTTCCGATAATTGGCACAATATCTCGGACTTTGCCGTTTTCGGTTTAAAGAGTAAGACGGCCACGCGGGAAGAGGTCGTCCAGGCGATCGAGAAATATTGCGGCGCACCTGCATACGTCATCGAAACTCCGAATGCGGATTATTACCAATTTTATGATAAAAAGCCTACGGTAGCTAATCCGGCACATTGGACAAATATCAAAATAGAGATCACGATTTCCAAAATGAAAGACACGTATAATGAAAAAATGATAGGATTCGACTTCCAACATGCAGGTGACTTTTACCGTAAACCGGAACCGAAATGATAAACCGTGCCGAACCTCTATTTTTCGCTTAACCTGAAAGCGGCCGTGATGTTCACGGCCGCTTTTTTATGATTCCACGTTCGGGGAAGAATGGCATATCAGACATCCACCACCGTCACCTCGATTCCGCGTTCGCGCAGGCGCTCCAGATAGAGGGGCTGCACGCCGCTGTCGGTGATGATGCGGTCCACCGCCTCCAGGTCGCAGATCTTGCTGAACCCGCGGCGGCCGAATTTCGACGAGTCGGCCAGCACCACGACCTTCTGCGCGGCATTGATCATCGCATCGTTCAGCGAGGCTTCGAGCACGTTGGTCGTCGTCAGTCCGAACTCCGTGTCGATACCGTCCACGCCTACGAACAGTTTGCTGCAATTGAAATTGCGGAGCATCGCCTCGGCAAAAGGCCCCACGACCGACACCGAACTGCTGCGGGTGATGCCGCCCAGCTGGATGACGTCCACATCGGCGTGCTGCGAGAGAATCTGCGTCACGGGAACCGCCGCCGTGATGACCGTCAGGCGGCCTACGGGTTTGATCTCCCGGGCCAGAAAGGCCATCGTCGTGCCCGAAGCGATGATGATCGAATCGTCCTGCGACACGAGGGCCGCGGCGGCGGCACCGATCGCCCGCTTCTCGGCGACGTTCTTCTTCTCTTTCTCGTTGACGTGGCGATCGCTGATATAAGGGCTTATAAGAATGGCGCTGCCATGCGTCCGGTAGAGTTTCTTCTGCTGTTCGAGGTAGGACAGGTCCTTGCGGATGGTCACTTCCGAGGTGGAAAAGCGCTTGGCGAGTGCGTCCACGCTGACCTCGCCCTGCTCGGAAAGCAGCGCGAGGATGGCATGGCGACGTTGCGGCGTATTACGTTTCGAGATCACTTAAGTTTCGTTTCGAAAGAAAAGTGTGCGAATCAAAACTTATCCGGCGATTCCCGTCAATGACTTTTCATCGGCTCGGCAGCACCGTATTGGGATCGAGGTAGAACATTTTCTTCCAACCCTGGGTGCTGGCGTCGGCCAGCCAGGGATAGGGCAGCAAGGTGATGATCTGTCTCTTATACACATCTCCGAGCCCACGAGACAAGAG
>ENA-OYVX01000501-OYVX01000501.1-human-gut-metagenome-genome-assembly--contig:-NODE-501-length-19110-cov-18.513618_pt1 | contig 19110 bp, 20 predicted proteins | sample MGYA00244159_ERZ653375 | MGnify/ENA primary metagenome ERZ653375 (study PRJEB26926, sample SAMN06164942) | human gut metagenome | biome: ENVO:00009003; feature: ENVO:2100002; material: ENVO:00002003... | reverse complement strand
ACAAGAAATATAAAAGATTATCAGGCAGGTGGAACAAAGATAATTCTGCCAGATGATTTTGTGAAACTTGTTGAAGAGGAATAATTTTTACCACTTTTTGGAAAAAACTGCAAAAAAATATAGTATCTATTGGCTTATCAGTATATTTTAAAAAGTGAGCAACACTTGTTCAGTAAGCATGAATAGTAGAATCTTTTAGTGTCTATTGAAAAATACCACGAATAATATACAATATTTGGGACAAAAAGAGGCGGTCAAAGTAGCAAATGGATATAAGTAATGTTGTTGTAATGTCTGAGTAATGTCATATAATGTTTCGAATCCTCATTTTACTTTAATTAGATGGAAATGCCTGTGTATTTCCGTATATAATGTGTTAGTAATGTTATTGTAATGTTTAGTAATGTTTGATATAGTTATGTTAAGAACATTGTTAATGGAGGAGATTCATGAAAATCAGAGAGCTATATCCAGATGTTATTACAGAAGATACAAGTTATGAATATAAAGCGGTGTTAAATCCGGATAGTCCGATTAAATGGGCAAAAACTCTTATTGGATATGCAAATGATAAGGGCGGAACCGTATTTGTAGGGGTATCAAACGACGGTGAAGCCTTTGGAATTGACCTTGAAGAAGTTGATAAAACAAAACTGCTAATTTCAAGGATTAATGACAGACATATTTTCCCACATATTAAGATTTCATATATGATGCGGAGCGTGGATTCTAATGCAGAACATTTTGTACTAGCCGTTAAAGTTGCTCCAGCAGACTCTGTAATAAGATATAGAGAGGGAGATTACAATGAAACAGTTTTTATAAAGGGAGATGGAAATGCGACTCCTGCAACACCGGAAGAAATTATCTCACTTTCAAAGAGAAAATATGGTGTAGATAATGAGACAAGCGAAGTGGCATATACTGATAATCAGTGGTCAGAATACCTTAATCTTTGTAAGGAATACAGACAAGATAAATCCGCTCCAACAATAAAAGAATTGCAGAACGAAGAAATAGTTTCAAAAGATGGGTATGCAAAATCAGGATTTATAATGTTTTCAGACAACTATAGTGAAGATGATACAATGATATGCTGCCGTTTGTGGAAAGGTAAAAACAAGACAGGTATCGTTTTAGATAGCAACAGATTCAGGGGGTCTATTGCAAATGTTTTTACAAATGCATTAAACTTTATTGAACGAAATACAAAAACAGGCTGGGTAAAAACAGAAAATGGCGGACGGAATGAAATCAGATCATATCCTAAGGAAGCTGTAAGAGAGGCGTTGGTAAATGCTATTGCCCATAGGGATTATTCTATTTCGGGAACACAGATTGATGTTGACATATACTCAGACAGAATAGAAATAGTTTCACCGGGGTCATGGTTACTGCCTAAAGATTACAATGCATATCCAGCTGGTTCAATACCCTCTATCAGAAGAAATGCTATCATAGCAGCTTGCCTGGATGTGGCAAATCTGATGGAGAGAGGTGGAACAGGTTTTCAAACCATGATTGAATCCTACAAAGCCTGTCCTGATGAAATTCAACCGGTAGTATCTATATATCCGGGATTCTTGAATTTGAAATTATTCGACAGATTATATAGGGATGAAGTTATAGAACTTGATTTGGAAGGACTTACTGATGGAGAAAAAGTTCTGGCTATTCTTAAGATGGAAGGACCAAAGCCAATTAAGGAACTGCAGATGTCTCTTAACTACCGAAGCAGAAGCCAATTCCTAAATGAGGTTATAAATCCTCTTATGAAATCAGGGGAGATATATAGGGATGGTAAGCCAAAATCACCAACAGCACTTATTAAAATCAAAAGATAAAATATCATTTACAGTGCGTGATTACAAAGCTGATATAAGAAAAGATGCGGCAGAGAAACTGAAAGAGCTTGAGAAAGCTATGACAAAAGGGAGGGCATAAAATGTCTGTTATATATAATGAAACAAGAAGAATCTTTAAGCTGGATACAGAAAATACATCATACTTGATCGGTATTTCACGGAAGGATATGTTGGGCATGTATATTATGGAGAATATTTAGAGGATGCAGATGCGTACTATTTGTTAAGAACAGAAGAACCTCCGTTTACACCATCTGTAAATGAACGTGAAAAATCTTCATTTTTAGATTTCTTTCCGACAGAATATCCGTCCGGAGGAGTGGGAGATTATAGAGAAAGCTGCATTAATGTCAGAAATGAAGCAGGATGTATGGGAAGTGAGTTCTTCTACGATTCTTATGAAATTAAGACGGGGAAACCATCATTGGATGGGCTTCCGGCATCTTTTGGAGGAGCAGAGGACGTCACTACACTTGAGATTACCTGTGTTGATCCGGTCTTAAATCTGAAATTAATACTTTCCTATTCAGCATTTGAAAAGGAAGATGTAATAACAAGAAGCGTGAAAATAGTAAATACAGGAAAACAGCAGGTAAGACTTGAGAAAGTTTACAGTGCATGTCTGGATATGGATAATGAGAATTTTGAACTGCTCACACTTCATGGCTCCTGGGGCAGAGAGCGTCATATCCAGCGTCGGGTAATTTGTTATGGAAAGCAGCTTGTATCATCTGCAAAAGGAAAACCCGGACATCAGGAACATCCATTTATAGCACTTGTGACGCCGGGAACAAACCAGCAGCAGGGAAGAGTGTATGGAATGCATTTCGTATACTCTGGTAACTTCATCGGACAGGCAGAACTGACACAGTTTGATACTGTCCGTATGGTAATGGGAATCCATCAGGAAGAATTCTGCTGGAATTTACGAGGTGGTGAATCATTTCAGGCTCCGGAGGTTGTGCTGACATTTTCGGAAGAAGGACTTGGGAAGATGACAAGATCTCTTCATGATTTCTATCGTCAGCATATGATCAGAAGTAAATACAAAGATCAGAAGCGTCCGATTTTGATCAATAACTGGGAAGCAACGTACTTTGATTTTAATACAGAGAAACTTCTGGATATTGCAAGAGAAGCGAAAAAAGACGGCATTGAGATGCTTGTTATGGATGATGGCTGGTTTGGTAAGAGAAATTCGGATAACTGTTCACTTGGAGACTGGTTTGTAAATGAAGATAAGATTAATGGCGGACTTAAGCGTCTTGTAGAAGAAGTGAAGAAAATAGGACTGAAATTTGGCATCTGGTTTGAGCCGGAGATGATTTCACCGGATTCTGAACTTTATAAAGTACATCCGGAGTGGGCAATTCATATTGAGGGACGTAAAGCAACACAGATCCGTCAGCAATATGTACTTGATCTTTCTAATCCGGAGGTTATAGATTATGCATATGAATCTGTGGCAAAGATTTTAAGAAGTGTGTCGATTGACTATGTGAAATGGGATATGAACCGGGAGTTAAGTGATCTTGGCAGCAGTTATCTTGACAAAGATTCGCAGCAGGAATTATTCCATCGTTATGTGCTTGGTCTATATAAAATGCAGGAACGTTTGATTACAGAATTCCCTGATTTGTTACTGGAAAACTGCTCCGGAGGCGGTGCAAGATTTGACCCGGGAATGTTATATTATAGTCCACAGATCTGGTGCTCAGATGATACGGATGCAGTAGAGCGTCTGGAGATTCAAGAGGGAACTGCACTTATCTATCCGCTGTCTACAATGGGAGCGCATGTTAGTGTGTGTCCGAATCATTCCGTAGGACGAATAACACCATTCGAAACAAGAGGACATGTTGCACTTGCAGGAACATTCGGTTATGAACTGGATATTACAAAGCTTCCGGAAGAGGAGCGTAAAATGATCAAAGAACAGACAGAAATGTATCATAAGTACAATGACCTTGTAAGAGAGGGGGATTATTACAGAATCGCTTCCTTCTCTGAAAATGGTCATTATGATTGCTACATGGAAGTCGCGAAGGATAAATCTGAAGCACTTGTAACTTATGTCCAGGTACGCGGTATGACGAATAATAAGAGTAGAAAGTTAAAGCTGCAGGGATTAGATCCAAAAGCAATCTATCAATTAGAAGGAACAGAAGAGAGCTATTCAGGAGAAATTCTGATGAAAGGCGGATATCTGTTTAAAGACTTCTGGGGAGATGCGGTCAGCAGACTGTACCATTTTATGAAAAAATAATAAGTAGTAAAAGAAAGCTGTGAGATAGTAAGAAGTTTTTATTTTTTCACAGCTTTTTTGTAGAAAGGAGACTATGAAGAAAAGTCTGTAAATTAGATTCTTCTATGATAAAGATGGGCGAAAGGCTTGAAAAATCAGCTTTTCGCCCTTTGTTTATATATAACAGTTACTAAAACGCATATCAAGAGCAGGCGGTTCTGCAGCCTGTTTTGCGATGGAATATTGCCTATTCTGGAAGTCCACTTTTTGTCTTCGTCATTTTCTATCTTACCTACTGAACTTTTTTGCCTTTCAGCATATATATTCTAGATTCAAAATCGGTACAAGGAGTCACATTCCCAGGTACTTCACCAGCTGTCGCATCGGATGTGATCAATCCATAATTCATTAATTCATCTCCGTAATTTTCTGTATGGTTCCATACATTTTCATAAATCATATCAGGGTTCAATCCCTGTAATCTGACACGGCTATACGGCTGATTTACTCCATTTAAAACACGATAGTAGCCTACGATTGCAAGCGTGCGGTCTTCATTTGTCACCATCCATACCGTCTCATTTCCTTCGAATGGACTTTTCAGACGATAAAATGTTCCAAACTGTAACACTTCCCGGTATTCTTTCATAAATGTGATCTGTTCTTTTACTTCTTTGATCTCTTCTTCTGTCAATTTGTTGAGATCCAGTTCGTATCCAAAAGTTCCAAAGTATGCTACATTCGCTCTTGTATGTAATGGGGTATTGCGAAATACCTGGTGATTAGGGACAACAGACACATGGCTTCCCATACTGCTGAGCGGATAACACATAGAAGTTCCATACTGAATCTTCAGACGCTCAATTGCATCCGAATCATCACTTGTCCATCCCTGTGGTGCATAATACAGCATTCCCGGGTCAAATCTTCCGCCACCGCTGGCGCAGGATTTAAATAATACTTCTGGAAACTCATTTGTCAAACGTTCATACAGAGCATATACACCTAAAATATATGGAAAGTTTTTGTTTCCTTGTGAAAAATAATCTGTCTCATATACTACCTCTTTTACAATTGAACCTGTGCACTTGTTCCTTATGTTTGTTGATACAAGTATAACAACATTTTATCTATTCTTTTATCTAAGAAAAAAATACAATATTAACATGAATATCATGAATATAATATTTGAGGCTGTAAATATTCCCAAATACTTCCCTCTCAGATTCCTGTTTTCTTTTGCAATATATTTGAAACTTATCAGGCTTGCCATGGATGCAATCAGAGTGCCGAGACCTCCAATATTGGTTCCGACAATTAAAGCCCGGTAATTATCTGTAAAGCCGGATAAAAGAAGCGCAGCGGGAACATTGCTCATAATCTGACTGGCAAGAACAGCAGTAAGTGTTTCCATTCCTGCCATGATTCTTTCCAGAAAACTGCTGAATTGCGGAATCCTTCCAAGGTTGCCGATAAAAATAAATAATGCGATAAAGGTGGCAAGCAGGGAGTAATCCACCCTGCTTATATTTTCCCTGTTTCTTAGCAGCATATATATAAGAACCAATACAAGAGGAATCTGGTATGGAATGATACGTGCAACAGTGAGCAGGCAGATTGTAAATAAGATCAGGTAAGCGGCCAGGTATTCCATGTTAAGTTCTTTTCTGTCAGAGAATCCCAAAAAAGTTTTATCTTTTTCGGAACCGCATACGTGAGGTGCTTTGGCAGCGGCTACCTGTATCCATATCAGAAGAAGGATAAGTGCTGTGGCGGAATAGGGAAGCATCAGGGTTATTAATTCTGCCGCGGACATCCCTGCTCTGGCATATAGATAAAGGTTCTGCGGATTTCCGATTGGTGTGAGCATGCTTCCGAGATTAGCAGCGATTGTCTGCATGGCTACTATTTTAAGAAGCCAGTAATTGCCCAGTTCCTTTGGCAGTTTATGCACAATGATCAGTGCAAGAGGAACAAAAGTAATCAATGCCACATCATTGGTGATCACCATTGACAGGAAGAAACATAAGAGTACCAACAGCCTGATCACACCCACAGTTCCTGATGTTCCCATCAGCAATTTTTGGGCAAGTATATCAAAAACACCAACAGCCTTCAAACCAGCTACAATTGCCATCAAACAGAAGAGCAGCCCGAGAGTCCTGAAATCGATATAAGTAAAATAAGCCTTATCCGGTCTGACCCAGAACATAGAAAGAAGCGCCAGGATCACTGCAATTGACAAAACGGTTTCTTTCCTGAAAAAAACATATAATTTTTGTAACATAATATTTCCTTTCCGGTCTGATACGACCACGTATAAGTATATCACAGAAACATCCAGAATAAGAAGAGTCAATATTTTGGTCGTCTCGTTTTTCTTTTATGCAGCTGGAAGGAATTTCGATTCCTTCATAGCTATATTGGGGATGTTTGGTTCTGTCAATAATCATTTTCGGATAAGAATCTCGAATCTGAAGCAGAGCATGGGAGTACTTGTTGCTCTTTTATCAAATTTTGTGTATATTATAGTAATTGTAGTGGGATACGTAGCGTGCAGGTGTTTGAGGCACTTTAGCGGTCTGCGATGATGAACCCAGGGCTGTACTCTGTACGGTGCAGGAAACTGCGGTTGTAAGACAGTGTAGATTATAGATAGCAGAATAAATTATAGATAGAATTATAGATAGAAAGGAGTTTCAGGATTAAATATGGCAGAAATAAAGAACTCGGAATCAGATATGAGCACTCAGCAGAAAGCTGAGCTGGACAAAGAGAAAAGAAAAGAAGAGAAGAAAGAGGCAAAAAGAGCAAAAAGGCAGCACTACAGGGAACTGAATGAGCCACCAAAACTCACCGTGCTTGAGGAAGTGGGAAATGCAGTCACCCATGGAATAGGAGCAGGACTTGCCATAGCCGGCTTTGTCCTTCTTCTCCTGAAGTCAGACACAGGGCTCAAAGTGATGGCATCGTGTTTTTATGGAATATCACTGATATTGATGTTTCTTATGAGCTGCCTGTATCACTCATACAAATCCGGGCTAGCAGTCAAGCGTATCTGGAGAAGATTTGACTATTCCTCGATATATCTGCTGATAGGCGGAACATTTGCTCCGATGTACCTTGTGTACTGGGAAAATGTGCTTGGAATAGTGTTGTTCTGTGTGCAGTGGGCGCTCATCATAGCGGGGATCACCATCATATGTGTGTTCGGACCAGGCAGGTTCCGACCGATACACTATACGCTGTACTTCGTCATCGGATGGAGCGCCATCATGTTCATTCCAGACTGGTTCAGAAATGACAAGCCGCTTTTGGGATGGATCGTGGGCGGTGGTATTGTCTATACGCTCGGCATGATTCCATTTGTGAAGGACACCAAGGGGATGCACTTTATCTGGCATATCTTTGTGATGCTGGGGGCTGCGCTGCATTGGTTTGGAATGTACCTTTATGTGTATTAATAAAAGATAGATAAAAATGGGCCTATTTTCACAGTCCATTTTTCTGTTGCTAGAAGTTGATTACAGACATAAACAATGGTATCCTTTAGTCAGTTATAAACATGATGAGTAAATATTATAAATGCGAGGAGAAAATGCTATGGATAGAGTAGAGAAAATGCTTGGAAGAATGAAAGCAGGTAAATTATACAGATGTGTGGATTGGGATCCGGAGGGTAAGGCGAAGGATCTGGTAGATAAGTTCAACAGTGCTTCGAGGTCTGAGACTATGACAAGAACCGGAGAATATCTTGGAAAATTATTTGCACACATGGGAAAGGAGTGTTATATAGAGCCACCTTTTTATTGTGACTATGGAACCAATATACACGTGGGAGATTATTTCTATGCAAATACAGGGCTGATAGTTCTGGATCAGTGTGATGTCATCATTGGAGATCATGCATTTCTGGGACCAAGGGTCAATATATACTGTGCATGTCATCCGATAGATGCGATGATCAGAAATACCGGTGTGGAGCTTGGCAAGCCGGTTACAATAGGCGATAATGTATGGATCGGTGGCAATACGGTCATCAATCCGGGTGTGACCATAGGTTCAAATGTTGTCATAGGCTCAGGGTCGGTTGTCACAAAGGATATTCCGGATAGTGTGATAGCGGCAGGAAATCCATGTAAAGTCATAAGAATGATAACAAATAAAGATAAGGAATATTGGCTTAAGCAGCTAGAGGAATTTGAGGCAGACACAGGTGAGCAGGTAAAGCTGGAGCAGGACTGATTCAACATTGCTGCTGTGAGTTGAGATTCCAAAGCGATTTTCTATACCACACATCCTAATGAAGATCCAATAAAAGTTATAAAAAAGATGAAACAGACTGATAACTTTAAGTTCGACGAGGCAAATGTTATGAATGAATTAGTATATAGAAATCTATCAGAAGATGAAAAACGACAAATATGTGCGTGGAAATATGGCGGAGAATACGAATTGTATAATCTTCCTGCTTATGAAGAAATGCAAGTTCGACAGATAGGATTCATGAATCCCCAAAGGGAAAAAAATTATTATGGTTTTTGGGATAAAAGCATATTGGTAGGATTTGTCAATATATTGGAGGAAAAAGAAGAGGTATTTATTGGAATAGGCGTAAATCCTGATTTGTGTAATAAACATTATGGTCAACGAATGCTCTTGATTACTTATGAGATTTCAAAAAAGTTATATCCTAACAAGCCGTTGTATCTGGAAGTTCGTACATGGAATATCAGAGCGGTAAAGTGCTATCAAAAAGCAGGATTTAGGATTGATGGACAAGCTTATGAGTTGACAACAGGAATTGGTACCGGAACATTCTATCGAATGATAAGAGAATAGGAAACAGCACATGAAATATGATAAGATAGTGGAAGCAATTTTCATAGAACGTCCCAATCGTTTTATTGCGCGGGTAAAGATTGACGGAGCGGAAGAGGTAGAATTGGTTCATGTAAAGAATACGGGCCGTTGTCGTGAATTACTGCTGCCAGGGGCGGAAGTGATTTTAGAAGATTGCATAGAAAAGAATCCAAATCGAAAGACACGTTATGATTTGATTGCGGTTAAAAAGAATGGGATGTGGGTTAACATTGATTCCCAGGCGCCGAATAAAGTGGTAAAAGAATGGCTGATCAAACAGGGGTATGATTGTATTAAACCGGAGTATGCCTTTGGAAACAGCCGGATGGATTTCTATATGGAAAAAGGAAAGCAAAAATATCTAATGGAAGTCAAAGGCTGCACCCTTGAGATAGACGGAGTTGGATATTTTCCGGATGCCCCGACGGAAAGAGGAGTTAAGCATTTACGGGAACTTGCAGCTGCGTGCGGACAAGGATATAAATGCTTGATTGCATTTGTGATTCAAATGGAGGAAATCAGTGAAGTCAGGCCGAATACGGCAATGCATCCCGAATTTGGCATTGCACTGGAGGAGGCAAAGGACGCAGGTGTTGAGGTGCTTTCCCTGAAATGTCATGTTGGGATGGATAGGTTGGAAATCATAGGAGAAAATGAGCCTTGAGGGCAAGGCTCTAAGGGAGAGAGAAATCTATGATACGAGAAATTGAGAATAGAAGAAGTATAAGAAAATATAAGCCAGATGAGATCGAAAGAAAGTTAATTGAAGAGATCATATACAGTGCTTCCCTTGCACCATCTGCTAAAAACAGGCAGCCTTGGAAATTTATTGTATATCAGGGGAAAGAAAAAGATAAACTGGTTGATGTCATGCGTCATGGTATAAATTCAGAAAAAACGACTCATGAACTTATGCCGGAATGGGCATTTGCCATACCGGATGCTGAGAATACAGTCAGAATCATGCAGGAGGTCCCATGCCTTATAGCAGTGCTTAATACCAATCAGCATACTCCATTTGCAAGCATTGAAAATGAAAAGCGAATTGTTGAAATATGTGATTCGCTGTCCATAGGTGCAGCGATTGAAAATATGATTCTGACAGCAACAGGGTATGGATTAGGTACTTTGTGGATTGCAAATACTTGTTTTGCCTATAATGAGCTGATGGATTTTATCGGAACAGACAGCCAGTTGACAGGAATTGTTGCGGTTGGCTTTGCCGACGAAGCTCCGGACAAAAGACCGAGGAAACCCTTCGAAGAAATCGTTGAGTACAGATAGGTAAATTCTTTAGGTTACAATCGATGATGGGGTAAACGAAAAAGCAGTTTTGACATTGCAGAGAACTGCCCCTTCGTTTACACCATTTTCGATTTGACCTAATTGAACAAAGTGAGCGTCCGGGTAGCCGCAACCTATGGACTTTCAATTCTTTGTTCCTGTCCATGATTATATATGATTCTCGGTATGAAAGCTACAACATTTTATAAAAAACAGGCAAATGGGCATGACGATAAAACCTCAGAAACTGAGGCTTTTGAAAGTATTAGATGTTGCTCTTTAGCAGCGCAGTGGCATTTTCATCTGTGGCTTTCCGAGATGCCCACCACATGCCTTACACACACAAACTTTGATGCCATAAAGATGTTCCAATATTTCAGGCATTTCCATGTCACGAAGCTTTGAAAGATACTTCTTACATCCAAGTAAATTTCTGCAAAGGGTGAGCTTCTGGCTTTTAGTACGGGAACATAGCAGTCCGTAGTGCCTGATGCGGACAAAACGCCTTGGTGGTACATGCATGAGAAACCGCCGGACAAACTCTACACCCGAAATAGTCAGTTCCTTCCACTGTCCCTCATTACGGTAATCCTTTACTAAGAATGTAACGGTATCATCGTCCATACGGACGATGCGGTGATTGCTGACGGCAATGCGATGAGTATACTTACCAAGGTATTTCATTACTGTTTGAGCACCATTGAATGTCTTTTTACAATGAGGAATCCAGTCCATACCATAACAGGAATCTAAAAGCTCCTTGAACGTATAATGGTTACGAAATTTTTCTGCAGTACCATGAAATACCAGCTTATCCTCTTCCCACAGCCTCTTTAGTTCCTCCAGATATTTTCCGCGGAACACTTTGGAGATGACCCGGATGGGAAGAAAGAAATTTTCACCATTGTCCTTCCACTGGTTGTTGGAAGCCAGTCCTCCACCCAGCAGGATGGTATGAATGTGGGGATGAAAGTTCATTTCAGAACCCCATGTATGTAAAATGCAGATGTATCCCACCTTTGCGCCGAGATGTTTTGGGTCGGCAGTCAGTTCGCTGATTGTGGAAGAAGCTGCATGGTATAAGGCATCATAAAGAAGTCTCTGGTTGCTGTAAATGACAGGGTTTAAAATATCAGGAACCGTAAAAACCAGATGGAAATAAGGAGCATCAAGGACATCCTCTCTGCGTGCATCCATCCACATTTCTTTCGGAACAGCCTGACACATGGGGCAGCAACGGTTACGGCAGGAATTGTAATGAATCTGTATGAAGCCACAATCCTCACATACACATACATTTGCACCATAGGCACCGGTCTTGCAGTTCATGATGTTATGTGCAACCTTTGCCTGTACAGGGGAAGGTGAATATTGATCAAGGTATGCCGGATAAAAATGATGAAAAATATCCTGTACTGTGGGCTTATCCATTGGCTGTACCATCCTTTCTGTCAAAAGGACTGCGGATGCCCATAAGGGATTTGTTGCTGACATGAAGATAAACTTCTGTGGATTTCGGATCGCGGTGTCCAAGCAATGCCTGAATATTCCGCTGTTCCACTCCCTGCTCCATAAGGTGGGTGGCAAAGCTGTGACGGAGGCAGTGAGGAGTAACACCGGATAACCCGGCAGCCGATGCAGAACGTCGGATAACCTGTTCCAGTGTACTTACGGTAAGATACTGCCCTGTAAACTGATTCGGAAACAGAATGCCCTTTGGTCTGCCTTTCTGGAACCAGTATTCCGTAAGAAGTGCAAGGTTTCTTTCAGACAGAATGGTATAACGGTCCATCCGGTTCTTGGTATCCCGGACATGAATTTGCATGTTTGTGCGGGAAATATCATCATAATGAAGATGAATCACTTCCGAGACACGCATTCTGGAAGAATACATTGTGGCGAACATGGCTTTATATTTCAGGTCATCCGTAGCATCAAGAAGCCGGTCAATTTCATCAGTAGAAAGTATGGTTGGGAGTTTGTGCTCTATTATCATGCGTGGAACAGTGATATCATCCCACAGAACGTGAAGTACATTCCGATAGAAAAAACGGATGGCTGAATTATAAAGGTTGAGGGTGGTCGCTTTCAGACCATCGTCCTTCTTGGCAAGAAGAAAGTCCCTGACATCCTGACAGGTAAGCTCTTCCGGGTGCTTTTCCATGTAATTAAGGAAATAAGAAACATAGTTTTTGTAGCAGTTAATGGAACGCTCTTTAAGGTTACGGATTTTTCCGGCTTCCTCAAGCTGTAATAAATATTTTTCGTACATAATAATTCCTCCATGTAAAGTCAGTAATTTCGGGTATCACTGCTTACATGGAGGTGCATTGGAATAATAAAACCGCTTGCTAAAAGAACGGTTAGGTGTTAATCTTTTCATAGGCAGTGGTAATGTCGATCCTGTTTGATTGTTGGTTGTGGTGACTTAACAATACTACTATTAGGACTTGGTTTCCACTGCTTTTTTATTTAGAAAAAGAAAAACTGCGTCACAGCCTTGGCAGGCCATCGCGCAGCGATTTTGTTCAATTCTTATTTACAGAACGGATGCGCAGGGCAAGATTATCCCGTGCGCGATTCATAAGGAGGGTGATTTTTTTGAAAAATGAAATTGTTTTATTTACAGATGGCGATATAAATATTGAAGTTGAGCTAAGTCCAGAATTAGAAACAGTTTGGCTAACACAGAAACAAATGGGAGAATTGTTTGAAGTAAAACAGGCAACGTTAAGTGAACATATCAATAATATTATATCGTCAGGCGAGTTGGATGAGACTTCTATCGGTTTTTCCGATAAAAGTTCCGGAGGACGAAAACCTAAGATATATAATCTTGATATGATATTATCTGTGGGATATCGTGTTAATTCAAAACGAGGCATCGCATTTCGTAGATGGGCTAATTCTGTTTTAAAGAAATATGTGATTCAAGGTTATGCTATTAATGAAAAACGCTTGCAAGCACTTGAAAGAACTGTTGATATTCAAACAAAGATGCTTGCAAGCACATTGGAGGTTGAAGAATCGGACATTTTAAAGGCTGTTACCTCGTATACAGATGCATTAATGCTTTTAGACCAATATGATCATCAATCTCTTAAAAAACCAGTGGGAAACAGGCCTATATATAAAATAACATATGAGGAATGTAAAAAAATGGTTTCACACATGGAGGATTCATTTAAATCGTTAAGGAAAGAATCGAAGGTGGTGCAAACGAAAAAGCAGTATTGAGACTTTTCATTAACTGCCCTTTCGTTTGCATCAATTTCGATTTTTTCTGGTTGAACAAAGCGCGTCAACTCTATATGGACTTTTAATTCTGACACTCTATTTATAATAGCATAGCGTGTACACATAGAAACACATAGAATTTATAATTCAGTCCTGTATTATGACACCAGAAATAAGCCTCCCTAAGGAAGCTAAAAAAATATACAGTTATGATACGTTAACAGAGCATATGTGGTTTTGGTTTTATAAAATGTTGTTCTGCAGGCAGAGGAATAATCTTACCACCACATGAAGAGCACTTGCATATATCTTTATTATAAAGAAGACGGATAATGGCAGGTGCATCCATATCTTTCAGCTTGGAAATATATTTTTTGCAGCCAAGGATGTTTCTGCATAGGGTAATCTTTTTCTTCTTATTTCTGGATGAAAGAAGACCATAGTGCCTGATACGTACAAAACGTTTTGGAGGAACATGCATTAAAAATCGACGGATAAATTCCTCGCCGGATATGGTAATCTCTTTCCAAAGCCCTTGGTTTTTGTAATCTTTAGCAGAAAATGTAACTGTAGATTCTGTCATGTCTTTGATACGGTAGTTGCTGATAGCAATCCGGTGGGTGTATTTTCCAAGGTATCTGATGACAGATTCGGCACCGTCAAATGGTTTCTTGCAATAAGGAATCCATTCCTTTGCATAGCAGGTATTTAACAATTCCTTAAAAGTATAGTAGTTTTTGTAAGGTGCAGCCGATCCATGAAATTCAAGCCTGTCATTTTCCCAGAGCTGCTTAAGTTCAGCCATGTATTTTCCACGAAACGTTTTTGAGATTACCTTAATCGGAAGGAAAAAATCTTTCCCATTGTCTTTCCAATGATTTTTCACATCCAGCCCTCCACCAAGAACAATCGCATGGATATGGGGATGAAAGTTCATGGTACTTCCCCATGTATGTAGGATACAGATATAGCCGATATCAGTCCCAAGATATTTATTATCAGCAGCAAGTTCACTGAGAGTATCTGAAGCCGCATGATAAAGAGCAGTATATAAGAATTTCTGGTTGCTGTAGATAATGGGATTGAGTTCTTCCGGAACTGTAAAAACCACATGGAAATAAGGAGCATCTAAGATATCCTCACGCCGTGCATCTACCCACTTTTCCTTTGGAAACTCCTGACACATAGGACAGCATCTGTCACGGCAGGAGTTATAGTGGACTGACATGCAGCCGCAGTCCTCGCATACGCTTACATTCACACCAAAGGCACCGGTTTTGCAATTCATGATGTGATAAGCGGCCTTTCGCTGAGCGGGAGAAATACTATGTGTGGATTCAAAAGATGGATAAAAACGATGAAAAACATCCTGAATCGTACAATCCTTACTCATGATTCACCACCTTCCGGGTTGTCGAACGGGCTGCGGATTCCAAGAAGTGTCTTGTTGCTCACATGAAGGTAAACATCTGTAGAGCGGGGATCAACATGTCCAAGAAGTGACTGGATATATTTTATATCTGTGCCACTTTCGAATAGGTGGCTGGCAAAACTATGACGACATGCATGAGAGGAAACATGACGGGTAATGCCGGCGAGTTTAGCACTTTTCTTAAAGAACTGGTTAACACCGGTTATATCAAGATATCCACCGGTCCAGGAACTTGGGAAAAGGATATCTTTGGGGCGACCACATTTGTACCAATACTCAGTGAGAAGGTCTAAATTTTTTTGAGACAGAATCGTATACCTGTCAATTCTGCCTTTGGTTTCACGAACATGAATTGTCATGTTGGTACGGGAAATGTCATCATAATGGAGATGAACGACCTCCGATACACGTAATCCGGAAGAATACATAGTTGCAATAATCGCTTTATGTTTCAGATTCGGAGTGGCATCAATGATTGCATTTATTTCATCGCGGGACAGAACAGCAGGAAGATTGCGCTCTCTTTTCATAGCTGGAACAGTGTCATCATCCCAGACAGTCTTCAGCACCTTTTTATATAAGAACTTTATTGCAGACCGATAGTGATTGTGAGTTTCAGGAGACCTTCCTTCCAGACGTTTGGCTGTAAGAAAACTTTCCGCATCTTCAAGCGTAAGATCAGAAACGTTTTTTCCAATCCAACGAAGGAAGTAACTGACATCAGAGCAATACAGTTGAATAGTTCTTTCACGCAGGTTACGTTTTTCCGCTTCATTGCGGATAGATTCAAAAATATCTTTATACATAATAAAACCTCCAGAATAAGTAGTGTTAATAATTACATCTACCTATTCGGAGGTGCATTAGCGTCATAATTCCGATTGCGGAAGAGACTGGAAAATGTTATTCTTATCATAGGCAGTGGAGCTTTCTTAGTTCAGTTGTTTCGTGTGGTAACTTAACAATAACGGATTATGAAAAGTAATTCCACTGCTTTTTAATAAAAATAAAACTGCGCCACAGCCTTGGCAGGCCATCGCGCAGCGATTTTGTTCAATCGGAATTTGTAGAATTAGTAAATCTCGATTTTGGGAAATACAAGAATGTGTCTCATTATGGTTTTAATGCGGTTTGTAAGGAGAAACAATATGATTGGGTTTGTTATATGGTCAAAATACACCATACGTTCTGTTGTCGGTTATTGGTGTGATGGTGGAAACAATTGTAATTATGGCTGCTTATAGTTTAGTTATCGTTAAAAAGTATGAAGAGAAGTAAATAACTTTGAAGTTGCAAGGAGGAAATTATGAAATTTATGCAAACAGAGAAAAAACAGCTATTGATCTATGTGATTATAGCATACGGAATCACATATGTAATGGGACTTCTGATGTGGTATAGCTATGGAAAAGGTCTTGATCTCAGCGCTTTTCCAAAGGCGCAGATGCTGTATCCAGCAGCAGGTGTGATGATGGCTTATTTAATTACCAAAAAAGGAGATAAAAATCTTCCAACGGCTTTTTACATATTCTTTGTAGCTCTCACGGCGGTGCTGGTTGTCTGCACGGCGGCTTCTGTTCTGGCTCCCCAAAATAGAGATCTGATGAGCATGCCATATTCTCAGTGGGCACCGATCATGAATTACGTTATAATAGGTGGCAGCGTTATTTTCTGGATTCTTCTTCTGAAATCCGGTAAAGAAAAGCGCAGATCCTATGGACTGAACAGCGAACATTGGAATATATCTATTCGTATGATCCTGTTGTTTATTGGATTATATCTTCTCAGATTTGTGATTGCCTGTGCTCTGAGCGGCCAGCTTTCTGAATTTGGCAAAATAATGGCAAATCCTACTACCTGGATCATATTTTTTACTGTTTTGGTAAACTTTTTCCTGTCAGTAGTGGCATTCTTTGGAGAAGAATACGGATGGAGATATTTTCTTCAGCCTCTTCTTCAGAAAAAATTTGGACTAAAAGGCGGCGTAATCCTTTTGGGCTGTGTGTGGGCTGTATGGCATCTGCCAATAGACTTCTTCTATTACACTACGCCGGATATGGGGCTGGCGGCTCTGGCAAGCCAGTTTGTTACCTGTATTTCACTGGGGATTTTTATGGCATATACTTATATGAAAACCCAGAATATCTGGGGTCCGATAATTATTCATTTTCTGAATAATAATATGGTGGTAGTTTTTTCAGGAACGTACTCTGCGGATGTACTTCAGAATCAGCAAATCCACTGGGGAGATATTCCTGTTGCACTGGTAATGAATCTGCTGATCTTTGGATGGGTGATCTTTCTGAAGCCATTTAAGGAGAAAAAAGCATAATATTGAATTCATTCAAATTATTTACCACAACCACAGAAATTTTTGAATATAAGCACAAAACCGCTGAAATTAATATTGAAGAAACGCACATAATATAAAACATATAAATTGAAGGAATGTATATTTTGTGATATGTTAGAACCGTTTTATCTCTTACCGTTTTTGATAAAATGAGTTTGATAAATTGGATTTGTGGAGGTACACGATGATAATAAAAATTGTTACAATTTCACTGATGGCAGTGTTCTACATCTGCTATTTTGCAAAGCTGATTAGTCAGAAAAATCAAGGCATAAAGACAGACCAATTAGGAAAAGGAAAAGAGGGATTTGTCAAATTTATAGAAGTAACTCTTAAAATAATCACATATTTGCTTCCAGTAATACAGATTATCAGTATTGTGTTTTATTCGGGAACAGCACATATTGTGACGCAATTTATAGGAGTTATAATAACAATGTTCGGTGTACTTGCTTTTATTGTTTCTGTTACACAAATGAAGGAGAATTGGAGAGCAGGTGTGCAAAAAGAAGAAAAGACCAGTTTGGTAACAACGGGCATCTATTCTATTAGCAGAAATCCTGCATTTTTGGGTTTTGATTTAATGTATATAGGAATATTGTTTTCGTTCTTTAATTGGTTCCTTTGCTATGCCACAGGTTTTGCAGTGTTATTTTTTCATTTGCAGATAGTCAATGTAGAGGAAGATTTTTTGATAGAAGCATTCGGAAATGAGTACCTGCAATACAAATCAAAAGTATGCAGATATTTAGGAAGAAAAAGATAACTTAGCATTTGTAGGTGTAGATGGTGGATCTTGCTCTTATTTGTATCCCTCTGTATAACGAAATGTTCAGAGGCTGTTTTACAGTGGTGGAAAGAAAAATATCAAAAAATTGATGATTAATGGTGAGTTTGTGATAGAATGGAAAAAAGAGAAAAGCACACCTATTGTTTTGACCGTGGATGAGTATGAAACCATCCGTCTTTTGGACAAGAAAGGTTATAGTCAGAGCAGTAACTGCAGCTTTGGAGGATGTTACAAACAGGAAATTTACAAAAAATATGCAGCAGGCATTAAGCTTTTTGGCGGAGTTTCAGGAGATGCGGATAAAGCAGTAGAAGCTTTTATCAATGATACGCTTGATTATAATCCGGATGTGAAGTGTTCTCACCATGAGCACAACCATGGGGAAGGACATACATGTGGTGAGCATGGATGCGGAAGCCATAGCTGTCATTAAGAAAAATATATAAATACGCCAGTGAAATAATACAGATTGGCGCAGTTCTCTTAGATGAAGGATTCAACAGAAAACGAGGTATTAAAGATGATAAAAATTATATCAGACAGTACATGTGATCTGTCACAGGAAGTTTTAGAAAGATACGATATAGATATTATTCCGCTTCATATTGTAAAAGGAGATGAAGAACTGGAGGATGGACCGCAGATAGACATTCACGCATTGTATGAGTGGGCTGATAAAAATAAGACTACACCAAAGACTTCAGCTCCATCTATAGAAACAGCAATGAATGTAATGCGACCATATATTGATGAAGGCAGGGAGATCATATGCTTTTCCATATCAAGTGAGATGTCGACATCAATCAACGTGATCAGAATGGCGGCAGAAGAACTTGATGCGGAAGATAAAGTTACGGTGATAGATTCAAGAAATCTGTCCACAGGAATAGGCCTGCTTGTTGTTGAGGCGGCAGTTATGGCAGCAGATGGGAAATCCCGTGAGGAGATAAAAGCCGGAATTGATGAACTGATCCCGAAGGTAAGAGCAAGCTTTGTTGTAGATACACTTGTGTACCTTTACAGAGGTGGCAGATGCAATGC
>ENA-OYVX01000497-OYVX01000497.1-human-gut-metagenome-genome-assembly--contig:-NODE-497-length-19184-cov-6.540959_pt1 | contig 19184 bp, 18 predicted proteins | sample MGYA00244159_ERZ653375 | MGnify/ENA primary metagenome ERZ653375 (study PRJEB26926, sample SAMN06164942) | human gut metagenome | biome: ENVO:00009003; feature: ENVO:2100002; material: ENVO:00002003... | reverse complement strand
AATGTCCTGTCCAATGCGGGCCTGATGTCCGCGGCTGGCCAGGACGGCGTGCAAGTGAGTATTCGCATCGGTTCCGACACTAATTCGCATGCCTAATCGACACTGATTCGCGCTCAAAACCGACACCACCACTGCTTTTCAAAATCGTCAGCTAATCGCACCACTCCGACAGCCAGTCGCATTCCCGACACCTATTCGCGTCCTCCGACAGCAATTCGCACGCACCGACAGCATTTCGCATCCCCGACAGCCCTTTTTGCTCGCGCCTAGGACCGCCAACCTTCAAGCGATGCAGAGCTCATTCCGCAGTTCCCAGAACGGACGTAGGTGAAAGACTGCTGCCGGCTAATTGCGGACAGTGCACCAGCAAATAAATCTGCCCCCTTTTTGCAAGGGCGGCTTAAGTTATGCTCGGGCCCCCTACAGCAGCTATGTGGTCTAAGGATGCCCTCGAACTCGAAAAGTACGTTTGAAATCAACAAAGCTGACATCGAGAAGCTCTGGGAGATTCACAAGGAGATCGGCGGTGAAGGGCGTGGGCGTAGGCGCGGCGTCGAGGTGCTGAACCGTTCTGTCATTATTTTTGTTACCGCGTGCTGGGAGTCATACATCGAGGATCTAGCCGTCGAGGCATTTGACTTCTTGCTGGCGCATGCGCCAACCGCCGCCGCTATTCCGAACAAAGTCAAAAGCCTCGCGATTAAGGACATAAAGAACGATCCGAACCCGCTGAAGCTCTGGGACCTAGCCGATACCGGTTGGCAGGCCATCCTCCTGGCACATAAGACCGAGGTACATGAGAAGTGGCTGGGTAAGTTCAACACGCCAAAGTCAGAGCAAGTCGATGCCCTCTACGAGGAGATGTTGGGCCTCAACAGCCTGAGCAGCTACTGGAAATGGAACAAGATGAAGGCCGACCGAGCCAAGACCAAGCTGGACGATTTCATTACTGTTCGAGGCAACATTGCTCACCGTATCCGTGATGCGCAGCCTGTCGCAAAGAACACCGGAGCGACGTACCTGACTCATGTGCGACAGATCGTCGACCGGTGTGAGCAGGCCGTTGCGAATCATTTGAAGGCGCAAACTGGGGTTGCGCCTTGGTAACTAGGAACAGGGGGAAGCGCTCCATGTTAAGGCGCGCATAGGGTGTACTCGCGAAGCAGTCCACCGTTCCTAACCCCGGCTATCTGGCCGGAGATTGAGGCAGCTATCAGCCCAAAGCAGCCGTATGCCAATAGCCACTTCCGGCACACTCTAATTGCAGGTGCATCTAGACCTGAGCGATCTAGTGCCGCAGCTGACACTGATAACGCTCTAGTCTGGACAGAGCAGCTGGCGAGTAGTTTTCTCAGCCAACTCCTGTATCTGGCGCTTGGCTTTCGGCTCCTCGGCGGTTGTGGCCAAGATCAAAATTAATGTGAAGGCCATGATGTAGAGAGTGGTACGCGGATTTGTGAGCATCGCCGATTCCAATTCAGCACGCTTTCCCTCATCTCCCTCAGTCCAAACTAGTGCTTTCTTCCAGCGCTTGCGCTGATTCTGATCCAGGCTGTCTACATAGGCTTTCAGATCAAGGTCCATGTTCGCGGTGTCGTGAACCAGATCGTTCCGCAGCTCTGAAAATCGCCTGATAAAGGTGTACATGGACGGTTCAATAACACCGAGATCCACCCCCATTTTTGCCTTCCCTACCTGAGCATCTGACAGCGGTAGCCTTTCAACTACTGGCTTGAGCTCGTCAGCGGTATAAGCAACAACAAGCTGCGTTACCGTGGCCTCAAGGGTCGCGTGCAGCTTGATAACCAGTGCCCAATCTGTCTCGTTGACCAAGTCAAAAAGTTTGTCGCGATGCCTCTCAATTGTCGCCACCATGCTGTCGGCTGACTCACGTAGCAGAGCGGTAGCTTCGTCCTTATAAACGTACATATAGCTTCCATCCCGAACAAAATGGGCACCAGAGATGCATTTTCACTTTTTCTCTCAACAGACCGTTCACTGCGAGCCCGTGGCTGGTCGATAGCTGCTTCAGCTTCCGACCAGAAGCTGACCTTTATGTCGGATCTCGCTAAGTGGCGGGTAAAAAAGTCAGCGCGGCCACTCGAAACAAGCACGATCTCTCCATTGAGATGCTCACTGGCCTGAAGGGAGCGGTCATCTATGGACTTCCGGTTTCCTGGAGGTGTTCTGACCCTAGGCTACTTACGTCCAGGAGATGGGCGCCTAGAGCTTGTGGGTGCCTTGCTAACCGCCTCCGCTTCGGTAGTTAGGCGTGGAGTTAAATCAAGGACCCGAGCCATTACCCGAGCATCGCCACCAAGCCTCTGTTGCGCAGCTTGGGCAGCAGTGTCTAACAGTTCTTGAAGTTGAAACCTATCAATCAGCGCCTTTGTCTCCGGATGCTGCCAACGCTTCTTCGGGTTCGATACCGTCACCAATAGGCAGCCAGTCCTAGCCATCTTGTGTGCCATGTATTTATTGACCAGTTGTTTTTCGACAGTATCTCGCAGCATCCTCGCTGAGCGAGATTTCTCGCCCACCTTAAGCTCAATCGTAGCCTGATGGCCGGACACGGATCTGAGGCGGATGTCAGTCTCTTTTCCATCAACAGTGACAGCTTCTTGGTCGACGGTATAGGCACCCCATGCCGCCAGCTCGAGTTCCCGCGCGATGGCTGGGCGAAGGGAATTTTCATCATTCACCATCGCCCATGCGGCTCTAGGACCGGTGTCCCGAAGCATCAACTCCTGCAGATCATCAATGCGATCGACGAGTAGTTTCGCCATATCGGTCCCCGTTTTTGGGGGTAACTCTTTTCCTTCGAAGAGGGTCGCCAGTTCTGGTATTTCGGCAACGCTAGAGTCAACTTCAGCCGCTAGGCGCTCATGCGCTAGCGCAGCGATCCGATCTCGCAAATGGCCAAATATTGGATGCGCTGCGAGCTCTAATTTCGCCCGCATGGCATCAGGCCCACTCGCTTGCATGAGAGCTTCGAAAACGTATCGTCGTCCGTTCTCGGCATAGTCCCGCGGACCTGGGGAGTAGACGTTCTCATGCACAAGATCGTCTTCAGGCTTGACATGGCGGTGGATGGAAATCGTCAGCTTCAGAAGCAAGTCAGCTGTTAGGGAACTCCAATCAGTTGAGTCATTCGATCGCTCGTTGAAAAGGCTCCCAATTGCCCGGACGGCGATACCGTCCTGTTCCACCGGATATTCGCCCAGGAGATCAAGCAACTTCGCAGTGCCGCGTGCAGCGTTGGCACGACAGAGCACTGGAAGCCAGAAGAAGAGGAAAGGGGTATCTGGTGCAGTCTCAACCTGATTGGCAGCTAGGTCTTCAAGTTCGGTACGGACTGATTGATCCCCGTGAGTGGCCAAAACACGAACCACTTGATCCAATTTGTTTTCGCCGGACTCACTGTGCGGAAGCTGCATCAGATTTTCGCCAGGCCCGCCTAACCAGGCAGACAGTCGCGGCTGGAGGAGCTTGGCTATCTGCGCGGGGCCGTACCGCAGCCCCTGGAGCAAGGTCGAATGCCACCGCCCGTTGCCAGGCGGCTCTGCCAGCTCATCATCGAGTTCGCCACCAAGGATGCTTTCTACATAAACGGCATGTTCTTTCACCAAAGCTACCAACCAGCTTGGCAGCCCATTCAATTCGAGTAGCGCATACCGTGCTGCCAACTCGGCTTCGTCACCATTAAGCCTGGATGTCCAAGTTGGATCTTCGGCCTCTGCATAGATCCCCACCAAACCGATCGACCAGACCACCAGATAGGTGTTCTTTTCTCCGGCTTTGCGCTCACTGCGAACCGACGGAGTCATGCTCCGCCAATAGGCGGACAAAGCTTGTCGGATGGCACTCGTCGCTTCATGTCCGAAGTGCATCTCCAAGAATGCACGATCCCATCGGCCCTCTTCGCTTCCTCCACCTTTGTTGCGCAAAACAATCCAAAGATTCCATATGGTCGTGTGCAAGCGGCCAGGCGCTAGTGCCAATGCAGGCCGTTTTGCGACTTCACTCCAGAAAGCGAGCCATTCTTGCTGCAGGCTTAAAGTCTTCTTTTCCTGCCGCTCCTTTCGCTTGCGTTGCTCGTCCTGTATGCGGAGAGTGGCCTCGCTTGGCTTGTTGGCCTCGATAGCCTCGTTCAACTCCGTTATCAGGGCTTGCGAATCTGCCGCTGCTTTTCGGATGCTGATGAAGTCTGAATCACCACTGCATGTGGGTACAAAATGCACGGCCAGCTGAAGTAGGACAGTGCGGAGATCCGCTGGAGCCTCACGCTCTGACAGCGCATCAAGAACCCACTGCCAATCCTTCTCCCGTGTATAGGAGAGAGCGCCGTCGTAGACAAGTCGTACCAATCGATTCCGCACGACTTTTCCCGACTCGAGCATGGCGATGCAGGAAAGGTCGGCTTCAAAAACTTGCCGCCTGTTGGCCGATGGAAGCGCTTCAAGGAGCGTGCGAAGCTCGGTGCTTCCTTTTCGCAGGGCTGAACCCGTTTCCGAAACCCGCAGCACCAGTACTGACGCCTGGATCAATTCGGAGCTGTAGGCACCATGCTCTAGTAGGCGAATGCAGAGGGCTCGCAGAATGGCTGAGGCTTCTAGTCGTGCGCTCCGGTCAACAAGCTGGTCATCTCTCTCCTCGATATTGCTGCGTGTAAGTGCTAGCAAACCAGGGAGTAGAGCTTCGAGCCGGTTAGTGCTCAGCTCAGCTTTCTCGATGACCCGGGCGATGCGGGCCGCGTAGTCACCACTGTATCTAGAGCCGCCGCGGACATTGACCAGTAACTGAAGCAACTGCGCGTCGCTGACGTGTTCCGGATACAGGTACGACCCAACCCAACGAGCTATACGTTCGGTCCAGCTTGGAGCGAGCGTGACGACGGCTTCGATGAGCGCTTCCAATCGCTGGTCTTCCAGGTTCGATAGGGCAACAAGCGCTTCGAAACGCTCCTCCTCGCTGCAATTGGAGTCGAGAGCAATAGAGGCAGCAAGATCCGCGCACTTTCCGAGTCGGCCGGCTGAGATCAGTCTTAGCAAGAGTTCGCGAACTTCGGGATTCTCTACGCCACTGTTCCACGCGGTCAAAATCGTGTCTGAAAGCGCTGCCTGAGCCAATCTGGCTACCTGGAGATCTGGTACTACAAGGCCGCGCCACTGACCCTTTCCATAGCACTCGACGAATGCAAGCAAGGCACGCTCGCGTTGTAACTCAGTCAACGACTCTGGGTCACCATGAGTTAGCAGCGTGCTTGGCTCGACCTCCAATACCTCGTCGAATACGTCTGGGCGAAGCAATGAGAGCCAGCCAGCAACCGGACGCATTGATGGCTTAAGCAACTTTTTATTGGTGTAGGTTAAGCCGAAAATTAGCCGCTTCGCTGCGGATCCAGAAAGCTTCCCTGACTCGATTAGCAGGTGGATCTGACGCGCAGCCAGATACTCCATTACGGAACGATGGTGGAACCGAACACGCCCATACCCACCCTCTGCAAATATGGGGCGCTCCAAAAGCGCGATGATCTCCTTTGCCCCCCAGTCCGACAGTAATAAGCGTGGATCAATGGGGGCCTCCCCCGAGTTCTCTGTGTCGGCCCCGGCGCTATAACGGATGGTTAGCCGTCGGCCAAGGATGACAGCCAAAGCGAGCCGTTGCGCACCAAGAAAGGCTTTCTCGATGGACAGGTCGGCTTGCTCCCTTCTATCTGGTCGCGCCGTGAGCCGAGAGAGTGCGTGATTCTTGACTTGCTCAAAGTGGGAGCGAATCTCCCCGTGCTCGCGCCAATCGTCACAGAGCTCAATGAGATCCTGCGGCCGGCGAGCAAAATCGAGGGCATGTCTAGCGTCAATGGCAGACAGCAGTGCCTCTGGGGATAAAACTCCTTGGTCGCGTGAAAATTCAATAATCTGCATGTTGGTAAGTGGAAGAAGTTCGACCTCAATGAATGGCGGAGGCTGATCATGCTTCCCTTCCAAGGAGCCATGAACCGCAATGCGAACAAACTGCTCACCGTTGAGGGCTTCGCGTGCAGGTTGCGGTACAGGAAGAATTTCTTGAAAAGCGCGGCGGTCTATCGCCACTGGTCGCGATGTCACAACAATTGTTGCTCTACCGAGGGCCCCCTCAAGATCGTGGGCCAAGCGCTTAAGGGCCTCCCTGAAGGACTTATGAACGAGCTGAAGTTCATCGATGGAGTCCAGAAAGAAGTAGGCGACCTGAGACGATGAAGCCTGCCATTGTTGAAAGCGCAGCAAGTGAGGCCCATACAGCTCAGAGCCAATACCACCTGCCGCAACAGCTTCGAGGGGAAGGAAAAAAGCAGCTTCGGCTCGATCGAACAGAGCGGCAGCCTGTTGCTGGCACTCGTAGGTCTTACCTGCCCCCGCTTCGGAGACCAAGAGGACTCGGGGGTATTTTAGTAGCTCACCCCAGTCGATACCTTCAGCACGCGATCCTTGATCCCAGCCACTAGAAAAATCATTAGCCAATTGCTCGGGTTTGCGAAGTTTTCTGAAGGTCCGTTTCATTTCTAAGTGCCTGACAGCCGACCATTGCATAGGTCTATCGGGTCAGTATATCGGAGGAGTGGCTCGGTCTGATCGCATGGGCTAGATGCCACTGCGGTTGAAGAGTCAGGTAATCTGCTGGGTTCTTCTGCGCGGCTCGTTACCATCGCACCCAGCAACCATCCGCTCAACCGGCTACCAAGGGCGTACCTGCTTAGCCGAGCAGCTCCATGTGACTGTTTGAACATGATCTTCACTGCCTATCAGCGTACCGATGCCAGCCCCAAAACGAACCGCGAGAGTAATTTTGCCTTCCTGGATCGATCAGCTTGGCCGGAGATGGAGCGAGTCCGTCACTACCTGGAGGGCCTTGTAGGGGAATACCCACAGGAGGAGCGAGACGAGCTAGTCGCACGGCTCAAATGCGGCGACGACACGCACTTCAAGTCCGCAGTGTTCGAACTCGCGCTCCACGCTTTCTTGATTCGACTGGGTTACGCCTTGTCCCCCCACCCTGAGCTGCCAAGTGGGTCAAAGGCACGCCCTGATTTCCATGTCACCACACCTACTGGCGAAGAGTTCTATCTCGAGGCTGTTCTCGCGTCGATTAGGGATGAGTCTGTTCCTGCAGCAGAGGCAATGATCGGTTCAACGCTCGATGCACTGGGTAACGCGAACCACCCTAGCTTCAAGGTCCTCGTTGAGTACGACGGCATTCCCGACACCCAACCGAGTGGGAAGAAACTGCTCGCCGCCACGTTGAAATGGCTGGATTCGCTCGACCCCGACAGGGTTCGGGCTGACGCCGAAAGCCGAGGCTTGGACTCAGCCCCAACACTCAAATGGACACATGAAGGTTGGCAAGTGCGCCTCCGCGCCTATCCACTTAAGCCTGAGGCCCGCGGTAAGTCCCGCTCATTGATCGGCATGCTCGATGGCGGCGCAGGGCTCATTGATCAGTGGTCACCCATTCGGGACGCCATCAAGTTCAAGGGCGCAAAGTACGGCGACCTCGACAAGCCTCTCTTGGTGGCTGTGAATTTCGGCTCGTTCCATCTCGACAAAATTGACGAGATGGACGCGCTATACGGGCAGGAGCAGTACGTTCTGGATACTAGAAATCCCGAGAAGGAAGCCAGAATTACTCGTGCTTCAAATGGAGCATGGATTGGCCCGTCAGGCCCTCGAGCCAGGCGTGTTAGCGGCGCATGGATCTTCAACGACCTAACCGCATACTCGCTCTCCTCACGACGCCATACGATCTATCTCAATCCATGGGCTACGCATCCACTCCCCGAAGCATTGAAAGCGATGCCTCACGCGATCGTTAGCGGGGACCGGATGCAAAGGCGCGACGGCTTTTCGCTCGCTGAGGTGCTTGGACTTCCCACCTGCTGGCCGGAAGACGAATAGCGCGGCAGCCGCGGTGCTAGCTGACGAGCTTTAAGCGCGGGTGGCTGCTGGTCGCCCTTATTCATTACGCCCTAAGGATTTAGCGCACCGAATGAAGCTTTACGAAAACATCACCATCGGCAATTTCCTGTTTGCCCTCGGCTATGCCATCCGTGACCTCCAGCAAGGCTCAAAATCAGCTGCGGTAGGATCGGTCAATTTGCTCCAACAAACGCCTGCCGATCGACTGCTAGCCGACGTGTTGTTGAATTTCGGTGGTGTGGCTCGCCTCTTGGAATTCAAAGCCGAGGGCGCGAGGCTAGACAAGGAAATCGGTAAGCACGAAGGGCTCAAGCAGGTCATTGAAGATCAGGGGCTCTCCGAGATTTCCCGTGAAGTGCATTGGTATGTTGAGACCAAGGCCACCGAGGATTCACTAGGACTTCTCAGCGTTCCATATCTGGATGCATTTCCTAGGGAAACTGCGAGGGACGGCCGGCTGCACGAGCTCGTCCAATCCACGGCTAAGGCCATTGCCTTACAGAATTCCAGCTTCACCCCCAAGGAGATCCACGACTACCTCCTAGCAGTCAAAACCGTTAACGGTACTGAGAGCTCGGGGACTGGCGGCTTGCTGCTTTGGGCTGAACCTGGAGGGGTACTGAAATTCACTCCTCTAGAGGACATGCTCGAGCTCAACATGACGCATCGGGAATGGGTAAAGGAGCAGTTCGAACGCGCCGAAGAAAATCACCAGCTAGCTCTTGATAAGGCCAAAGCGAAGGAGCTCGCCAAACATCAATCATATGGTCCGAGCCTAGGATGAGTACCTAATGAATGCTAGTGATTACGCAACCTACGACGAGAAAATCCGTCGTCAAGCCGAGGTGCTCACCTCGCTCCTCACTGCAGGTTTGCGGACCAAACAGGACGTCGAAAAAGCAGTCGTTGCTCTAAGAGAATTTCAGATTGAAGTCGAGGGTCAGATCACCTCTGCGAGACAAGACCTTTCTGGCATTGCTGAGGAAACCGCCACCCAGGCCGCAGCTTTGCTGTCTGATAAATTCGTTCAGGCGAACAAGGCAGCTGACCATGCTGCTAAGCAGTACCAAAGCGCGGCCCGGATGCTAGGCCTGAAGACCTTCGCAGTACTTGTCGTTTCTCTGGTAGCCATCGGCGCGACAACATGGCTTCTGGTTGGCCCCCTTCTACCGAGCCAAGCAGAGCTCGCGTTTCGGAGCGCACAGATTGCTGAGATGGAGACCAAGGCAGCCAAGCTTGAGCGCAGAGGTGTCAACCTAGAGTGGGGCACCTGCGAAGTGGGGATCTTGAAACGCTTAAAACCCTGTTTCAGATCAGACGGGAAGATCTACGGGCCGGATGCTCAGTCCAACTTCTACGCTGTTCCGCATAGCGCGCTATGATCGCATCCCCAAGCACTAGTCTCAGCAACGCTCGCCGTGTACCCTCAGGCTGCTTGCTCCGAGACTTCGTTGGCACCTAGCCTCCCCCTTGGAGACACCTGAAAGCTCGCCCATTCAAGGCGGGCTTTTTTGCGCCCATCCGTAATAGTTAGGATCCGCCAGCAGGTAACGACGAACGCTTCCTGATCTTTTCGATTATCTCGGTGAGGCGCTTCGGGTACTCACCGGTGAAGTACTCGAAGGCAAGGGGGTTCTTCGCAAGAAATTGACTGCAGAACTCGACCCAGTCTTTTGTTCTCAGCGGGCCATTGATCTTGAAGACCTTGGTCGACCTTGCCTTGATGTGCGCTGAATTCTTCATGACCATGTTGAAGTCAGAATCCCGCCTCTGAAAATACTCATCTTCCGTAAAGAGCTGGACCGCGCCATCGAAGTGCCTGAAGCAGTCGGCCTTGAGATCGTACTCGGCATGCAGGTACCGAGCAGGGAAATAATGCTGCCCTTCGACTTCGACCCTGACGCTCTCCGTCTTCATCTCCAAGGCCTGGAATGACTTGATTCCATCCGACTCGCTCCACTTGATGTCTAGGCAATAGGCATCAGCGAAGAACATCGAGAGATCTATCGAATCGAGGTCCAGAGGAGGACGCAGCTTGACGATACCGAGTTTTATATTCCGGATGTCATCGTCGAAAGGTGCGCCGAACCACGTGTCGGCTTCGAAGTAGCGCCCACCGTCAACATCGATCCGAACCCGGTCTTCGTCGAGGGCTATGTATTTTTCTATCCCGGGACCGTCGAAGCTCCAGAACAGCTCTATAAACCGCGGGGCCCAGTTGTTAACTAGGCTCATGCTGCGCCGGTAACAGGGGTGGGCCAACAAAATAAAGTCAGGACCAGCAAAACACCCACCACCAAAGTGGCTTGGGGGTAGCCGCATCGCAATCTCGTTGAATGGCAGCAGCCCATCACGCTCTGCAGTTACCGGCCCTAGAAGCTTCCTAGCAATGCCTTTCGCCTTAGCGACAATTCCGGTGGTTTGGACGTACTCGAACGACTCAGCGCTGAGGATCACCCCTTTCGATTCAGCCATAACGGTGAACCGAGCAATCAGATCTGCTGCTGCGGCAAGCTGCTTGCGGGACTCTTCTTTCATATCCGCGAAATAACGAGCCATAAACTCGCTGTGGCTTTGATCAGTCATCAGTGCCAGGTTCCGAGCGAGGTAGCAGAACACCAGCCCCACGGATTGGTGTGTCTGGGGCGATGCTAGCTTCCAACTCCATTAGGCGCTGGTGCCCCGGATGACTCTCTACTGCGAGCGCTACCAGCCGACGGCAGTTCACCAAATCGCCCGCCATCCGGTACCGCTCTGCTAAACCCAGAGAAACCGCTGCTTCATACAATCGGGGGAACCGTAGACCACTAGGAGAGCCACGTCGTTTGAAATAGCTCTCAATGGTTTGATCGTGTACTTCCAATGCCCATCCGGGAACCATACCTGCGATCGTCAATACGATGAGAGCCTCCGGTGAGGGCTGCGATAAGTCTTGTTGGATCAGTTTTTCTATCCCCTCAGATACAGGCGCCTTCTGCTCTACAGGGTGTAGTGGTCAACCCATCCCGGACAGTGGGTTGAGTTTTTCTTCGGCCACCGCAGGTGGTAACCCGTCGTTGAATTGATGCGGCCTGATCCAGTTGTAGCGGTGCATCAAGTAATGACTGATGTCCCGTTGGGCCTCCTGCGCCGTCAGGTAACCCGTTGACGGGACCCACTCCGACTTCAGACTGCGGAACAGGCGCTCCATCGGCGAGTTATCCCAGCAATTCCCTCGGCGACTCATGCTCTGCTGCATCCGATAGCGCCAGAGCCGTTGCCGAAACAGGCGGCTGGCGTACTGGGCGGATTCAACCGGTCGTCGCAACACCTTTGATCATGGAGGTGTTTATGGGACGACCTGCAGGGTGGATGCAGAAGTTGACGGGGCGAGGGGCAATGCGCTCACCAGGTGCGCCGTCACTTCGCCGTGAGACCGAGCGGCTATTTTGGGAGCAGATCGCAACCGGGATCACAAGCGAAAAGGCGGCAGAGGCCGTTGGCGTATCATCAGCGGTAGGCACACGCTGGTTCCGTCATCGCGGCGGGATGCCATTGTTCATGTCGAACCACATATCAGGAAGGTACTTGTCGTTCTCTGAGCGAGAAGAAATTGGGCTGCTCCGGGCGCAAAGCGTTGGTGTGCGTGAGATTGCTCGCCGTCTTGGACGAAGTCCGTCGACAGTCTCACGGGAGCTGACTCGTAACGCAGCAACTCGTGGCGGCCGGCTCGAGTATCGCGCTTCAGTCGCGCAGTGGAAGGCGGAACTGGTTGCCAAGAGACCGAAGCCGGCGAAACTGGTGACCAACCCGCGGCTGCGCCACTACGTGCAAGAGCGCTTGGAAGGCAAGGTTCATGAAGCTAATGGCCGTGAGATTGCCGGGCCTCTACAGGCACCGTTCAAGGGACGAAATAAACCACATCGCGGTGACCGTAAATGGGTCAATGGTTGGTCGCCTGAGCAGATTGCCAACCGGCTGCAGATCGACTTCCCGGATGACGAGTCCATGCGCATTTCTCACGAAGCCATATATCAGGCTCTCTACATTCAGGGGCGAGGCGCTCTCAAGCGTGAGCTGGTGAGTTGCCTGCGTACTGGACGGGCGTTGCGCGTACCAAGAGCCAGGGCGCAGGCCAAAGCATGGGCACACGTCAGTGAGGACGTCATGATTTCCAGCCGCCCTGCTGAGGTGGAAGATCGTGCCTTACCAGGGCATTGGGAGGGTGACCTGATCATCGGTCTGAACCGATCCGCGATAGGGACGCTGGTCGAGCGGTCAAGCCGATTTACCATGCTCGTTCATCTGCCTCGCGAGGAAGGTTACGGGCTGACTCCCCGGACGAAGAACGGCCCCGCTCTTGCCGGCTACGGGGCTGTCACCATGACCAATGCACTGAAGAAGGCCGTGACTGGCCTACCCGTCCAGCTGTGGCGATCATTGACTTGGGATCGTGGAAAGGAGCTATCGGATCACGCCCGCTTTACCATCGAGTCTGGAGTGAAAGTCTTCTTTGCCGACCCTCACAGTCCATGGCAGCGCGGCACGAACGAGAATACAAACGGCCTTCTGCGGCAATACTTCCCGAAAGGCACCGACCTGTCTCGTTGGAGTGCTCAAGAGATCCAAGCCGTGGCCCATACGCTGAACACCAGGCCCAGAAAAACACTCGGCTGGAAAACACCTGCCGAGGCACTGAACGACTATCTAAAATCTATTCAGCAACCCAGTGTTGCGACGGCCGGTTGAATCTGCCCTGGCTGCCCTGGTCTGAATGGAACAGCACCTGCTGTGGCTTGCCGCGCTGTTCGTAGGCCATGTCCAGGGCCTTGATCACCAGTTCGGCATCCGGCTTGGCCGAGAACGCCCAGCCGATCACCCGCCGGGTATGCAGATCCAGCACCGCGGCCAGGTAGTGCCAACGGCCTTGCGCCCAGACGTAGGTGATGTCGCCACACCACACCTGATTGGGATGCTCGGTCGCGAATTCGCGGTTCAGCCGATTCGGGATATCCGGCCGCTCAACCGTGGCCTGTTTGTAGGCGTGCGAGCCCGGTTGCTTGCTAACCAGGCCTAGCTCACGCATCAACCGACGCACTCGGAAACGGCCGATGGTCACGCCCTCTTCGCGCAGCATGCCCAGAATGCTGCGGCTGCCGGCCGAGCCCCGACTCTGGCTGAACAACTGGTTGACCTGGCTACGCAGCGCCACGCGGCGAGCATCGACACGCCGCCGTCGAAGACGGTGGACGTAGTAGCAAGACCGCGCCACATCGAAAGCTGAACAGACCACTTCCACCGACTCCTGCTCACTCAACTGGTCTATCAGCGCGTACGATCGAGTTCGTCCGACATCAAGAGAGCGGTAGCCTTTTTTAATATCGCTTTCTCCCGCTCCAACCGGTTGATCCGGGCTTCCAGCTCCTGGATCTTTTGCTGCTCAGGCGTCAACGCCTTGCTCTTCGGGGTCACACCCTGGCGCTCCGCCTCGAGCTGCTTCACCCAACGGCGCAAGGCCGAATCCACCACCCCCAGCGAACGGCAGGCGTCGATATGGCTGTAGCCTTGGTCCAACACCAGGGCCGCGGCCTCTCGTTTGAACTCGGCGGAAAACGTACGTCGTTGCTTGCTCATCAGACACCTCTCTCACGGCGAGGATTTTCGCCTAAATCGGTGTCCGGGATCAGTAGGCCACTACAATGTAGCGCTAATCGTTAGCCGCTTTGGGAAGCGCTCTCCTGCGCCGGAGATGGTGATCCGATCCCTCGCTGAAGCAACCCGTAAGGTGATCGTCGCCCACGGTGCACGGTCAGCCAATGCCTTAGGTTTGACGCGACAGGTGCCTGTCCGGCTGATATTCCTCACCAGTGGTCGATCAAGAGTCCTGTATTTGGGTAAGACCGAAATAGTGATCAAGCATGCGCCGAAGTGGCAGATGATTCTCGGGGATTCTTTCGCGGGCGAGGCGATCAGAGCACTGGCCTGGATGGGGCCCCTTCACTCACATGAGTCTGCGGCGAAGTTAAAAAAGCTCTTGCCCCTTAGCGAATGGCAGGCCCTGCAATCAACTAGATCCCTGCTCCCGGCCTGGATGGCGAAGTTAATCTGACACGCAACGCGGGATCTCTGAGATATGCCAGTCGGAGCGCTTCATCGTCGGTTGGGTTTACCAACAACGCATTACCGGATGCACCATGCCGCTCTGGATGGGCTCCCGACAAAACTGGCTGCAGATCTAGCGCATGAGTTAGGTCTGCCACCATCTCAGGTCGCAAGGTGGGTAAGAGCATCGCCTCGCCGAGCCGTCATGTCTCTACGGTCAAGCGAAGTCCTCTATCACCTTGTCGAGGTCATGGATGCTCTCCTGGATCTCTATGACGGCAATCTTGATGGAGCCCTTCGATGGCTGACCTCGCCAAACCAAACGCTCGCGTCTGAACGGCCGGTAGATCTGCTCGTCACGGAGCCTGGCTGCCGTGCAGTACTCCAAATCATTCGTTCAATGGAGCATGGACTGCCTGTCTAACAGTCTCCGATCGGTTTAAGAAGCGCACGCCTGGCCCATCTGGCCTGGCGTGCGCCCTGGTTACACGGAAGACTTCTCAAGGGTCTTTGTAACGAGCCCCTTTACCTTCCGCAGGGACTCTCCAGCGAACTGCATGTGGTGCGAGTTGTGAATCACGCGATCCATCACAGCATCGGCGATCGTCTTGTTATCGAAGAGGTCATGCCACAGGTTCATCGGTACCTGACTGGTGATCAGCGTAGAGCGTGCGCCAAGACGCTTGTCTATCAACTCTAGGAGGCTACTTTGCGTATGGCGGGAAAACGACTCCAAGCCCCAGTCGTCCAGAATCAGAAGGTCGAAACGATGCAGCTGCGCTAACTTCTGCGCCAAATTGGTTGTTGCTCGTGCCGCCGTCAGCATTTCTGTCAGAGCCGACATTCGAATGAAGTGACAGGACAGCCCTGCACGACATGCCGCATTCGCAAGTGCGCAAGCAAGCCACGTTTTGCCTGTGCCGGTTGGCCCCGTCAGAACCAGGTTCTGCTGGTGCCTGATCCAGTCCAGCCTGGCCAAAGTCAGAAATGTGGCCTTGTCCAACCCACGCTGCGCTCGATAGTCCACATCCTCAACGCTGGCTGCCGAGATTGGTAGGCAGGCCTTCTTGAGTAGCGCCTGTAAATGCTTATGCGCGCGAAGAGTGATCTCGTGATCAGTAAGGCTGTTCACTCGCAGCTCGAATGGCAGGTCGTTCGCCCCAGGAGTCATGAGCTGCCGCTCAAACTCTTCGGCCATGCCGGGTAGCTTCAGTGAGAGCAGCTTGTCGATGGTGGGATTGTTCATCATGACTAGGCCTCGTCCATCTCGGTGGAAAGCAGGTTGTCGTAGTAGCGTGCTCCGCGAATATTTTGATGGTCACTCGCGGGCGTCTGAGGCGAGGCAGGGTCCTGGGCGAAAAGGCGATCGAGGCGCTTATGCAGCACATTGCGCAGGTCAGCACTCTTCGTTATGCCGTGTGCTGCCGCGTAGGCACAAACCTCTTCCAGGCGTACTTGGCCGTGAGCTTTGAGCAGTGACTTCATGGTCTGCGTAGCGCGATAGCCCATTAGCACATTGCTTATCCCCTCAAGCTTGGCCTGCAGAACCGAAGTAGTGTTCGGCCCGATAGCAGATGCCCAAGCCAAAGCCTCATCCCGATCCCATTGCATTTCACGGTGTTCACGTGGCTGATGCGAAGCTTGGGTGCTCGTTTGATCCTTCTCGAAGCTGCGAGGATGGACAGCCTCCGATTGGCCACTGAAGATCAGCTCCACCACCTTATCTGTTAGGCGATAGTCAAACTCTTTCCCACGGAGCTGATACGGCACGCTGTAGCTGTGCCCATCGATGCGTACGTGGTAGTCAGTACCCGCCCGAACCTTGCCCCACTCGGCGAACTCATAGGGCTGAGCTGGAAGCAGTCTGAGAGCAGGAAGCTCATGCTCCAACCACTGGCTGTGCCGGCTACCGACCCGCTTTTGAAAGGGCTTGCTGTTCAGTTGGTCAAGCAGCTCGCGAATTTTTCGATTCGCCTCTTCCAGGGAGTAGAAAGTGTGCTTCCGCAGGGCAAACAAAATCCACCGCTGCGCCAAGAGCACTGCACCTTCGGCTTTCGCTTTATCTTTGGGGGATCGCGGTCGCGCAGGGAGCGGTGCAATACCGTAGTAGCGGCACAGGGCCTGGTAGCTCGGATTGATTTCCGGCTCAAAACGGTCTGCCTTAGTAACGGCAGCTTTGAGATTGTCAGGAACCAGGACGCGTGGGACGCCGCCGAAATACTCAAACATACGAACGTGCGAACTAATCCAATCGCGAATGCGCTGTGTCCATGTTGCTTCGCAGTAGGTAAAGCTAGAGCCTCCTAGCGCAGCGATAAAAACCTGTGCCGTTCGTTTTTCACCGGTATCCCGGTTATGGATGGTGATGGTCATCCCGGAGTAGTCGACGTAGCAATTTTCTCCGAAGATCTCGTTACGTCGCATCGATATACGAAGTGACTTTCTGTATTTCTTGTAGAGCTTGCAGTACTGCTGGTAGCCAATGGGTACGGTCATGGAGGTTTGCTCCAGCCACTCTGAATAGAGCATGGCTCGCGTGGCTCCACGCTTCTGCAACTCGTTATGAACATAAGCAAAATCGACGTCGCCTTCGGAGGCATGGCCTCGAACCACATCACTTGGAAAGAGTTTTTTCTCTAACGCGGCATCGTCAAGCTCCTCCGACAACGGCCAAGCGAGTCCGGATGCTTTAAAGCGATCCAGGTAATTGCATACCGTTGAAGGATGAATGCCGATGATTTGCCCGACTTTGCGGGAAGAGAGCCGTTGATCAATTGAGTACACCAGAGCATCGCGGATTTTCCGCATGTAGATCCTCCTATTAACCATAGAACGCAGCCTTTGAAGACAGCATGCTTCGACACCCATGGCCGCTGTTCGGCGGGCAGCCGAGCAGATAGCAACCATGGGAAGGTCTTTGTTGACAGGGGTATAGGGGAGGAAGATACTCAGCGTCAGATTGGTGCCAACCAATGCGCTGTACAAGGGCTGATGAGCTGTAACTCATCGGCCCTTTTCTCTTTCTGCCCTCTCAAAATTAGGGCTAGATCATGGTGTACCTCCTTTCACGATTGACTCGGCAACGGCACGCTCGCGTTGCGATGCAAGCCAAGCAGCCACATCCTTTGTCAGCGCGAATTTCCCACGCCGCCTCTCCAACGTAAAAACCGGGATCGGAATTAGTTTCCGCGCATACGCCTGGCGAAAAGCCTCTTGCGAGGAATACCCCAGCGCAGCCCTTAGGGCTTCGCCTGTCATCATCGGCCCCAGTTGTGCAGTCAGCTCGCGCTCAAGCACAGTGGCGAGTGGTTCATCCAGATTGGGCTCAGTCATGCGAGGTTTGCACCAGTCACGCAAAGATATCGCCGGATGTTACTAACTTGCGGTGCGGTGATCGACCTACGCTTTCGTCGTTAAAGTTGCTCCCGTGACAGCAAAGCCCAAAGCGTAAAAATAAATCCAAGTGTTTGATTTTATTGGCAACCACCTCTGGGTACCCTCACACTTTTATGACAACGATGACGCGAATGCCGCGCGCGCCAAGGCGAGACGATGAGGTTGACTCCGTAAGGACGATCTTCTGGTTTCATTGCTTGGGAGATCGCTTGGGAAAGCATGAGGCACGTGCAGTTCAGCGTGCGGTTGCGCCCAACACCATCGGCGTGGATAGCCACGGCGACCCCATCAAAAATGGCAAGTTTCTGGCTTATAAGAGAGGCGCGAGGACTCCATCCGACCGGCTAGTGGAGCAAATCGAGCAGCAGGTACCACGATCAGCTCGGAGCCTGAATCATCCGCTTTGGCAGGTGCTTCGGACGTCAAAGTCGATCAAGACCTCAGCGTGCCAGTGGGTCCGGCAACTTGATCCCGAGATCCAGCGCTTTGCGCTATCAAATGGAGAGGTGTCGATGAGCTGGGGGCGTCACACATTGGAACCTTTGGAGCGGCGTGCAAGCCTGGATAGCCTTGCCGCTCTTACAATTATGATGCGCCTCCATCATGAGCAAGGAAACCAGCTGGCGACGTGGGATTGCGCCCAAGCGGTTTTTCGAGTGCTGCTTATTCTGGGCCCGATGTTCGAAGAACATGCCATTGCAGAACAGATCTTCAAAATATACGTCTCGAGGGTGTTTAGCCTTGTCGTGCTCCCAGGTAGGCGTATTGCGCTGGAGGACTATGACTACCCGACACGATCGGGCTTTCTGAATCTGCTGGCGGATGAATTACGCGCACAATCCGAACCACAAGCAGCTCGTCGATTGCCAACCTTCTATGCACTGCAGGTACTGGATGGTAAACAGCAACGAGCCCGATTGCTCTTCACTCTGCCAGTAATAGAAGTGGCTTGAGCCGCTCTAGAATGGGCTTTATAGGTTTTTATAGTCGATTATAGAGCGATTATAGAATCCGTTCTGAAAGCCTGATTGGCGCTGTCCGCTTCCTGGGCAGAGCACGGCAGAGGCCAAAGAGCCCAGATCCTAGTGGCGAACCGTGCGAAAGTCTGTCGATTTTGCATGCGGCTGAATGGTGTCGGTTAGTGCGAACGCCTGACGGTTTTCATGCGAATACTCAATATCCCAGAAGTGAGCACGGTTCAGGTCGATGGTTACCTTGTTAAGGGCTTCTTTGAAGTCAAAGGCCGCGACGAACTTGTCTGCCGAGCTGAAGAACACCTGGCCGGTGACGTTATAGCTACGGTGCTCGCCTGCTTCGTCCAGCGAAGAGCTGATCGCCATGTAATGGCCAACCTTGTTGGCGAAGAACATCGCGGCCAGCAGTACGCCGGCCAACACGCCGAAGGCAAGGTTGTGGGTGGCGACCACGACCACCACGGTGACGACCATGACAATGTTGGTCGACAACGGGTGCTTCTTCAGGTTGCGCAGCGAATCCCAACTGAAGGTGCCGATGGACACCATGATCATCACTGCCACCAGTGCAGCCATCGGGATCTGCTTCAGCCAGTCGCCGAGGAACACCACCATCAGCAGCAGCGCGACGCCGGCCACCAGGGTCGAGAGCCGGCTGCGCCCGCCGGATTTAACATTGATCACCGACTGGCCGATCATCGCGCAGCCAGCCATGCCGCCGAGCAGGCCGGTGGCGATGTTCGCCAGGCCCTGGCCCTTGCATTCGCGGTTCTTGCTGTCT
>ENA-OYVX01000473-OYVX01000473.1-human-gut-metagenome-genome-assembly--contig:-NODE-473-length-19817-cov-8.361401_pt1 | contig 19817 bp, 18 predicted proteins | sample MGYA00244159_ERZ653375 | MGnify/ENA primary metagenome ERZ653375 (study PRJEB26926, sample SAMN06164942) | human gut metagenome | biome: ENVO:00009003; feature: ENVO:2100002; material: ENVO:00002003... | reverse complement strand
TAACCTGGCATATAATTCAATATGCCAAGTTAAATAACAAATTCATTCCGCTCCTATATTCATTTATTTAATCAAAACTAATATCTTTTATCTTTGATTGGATTCTTCACAACAACATAACCTTCATCATCACTCTTTTTATAATAATCAAAAATCCATGTATTCTTCTTTAGCACATAAAGTATGTCCCTTATAAAGCTATTATCTTCATATGTCTTTGTATAGTTATTTCGTTTTGTAAAAATTCCCTTAAGTTCCGGAAATCCTAGTTCCTCAAAATGTTTTTTACATGTTTCTTCTGTTAGATTAGGAAGCGCCTTCGCCCACAATTGAATCTTATCATCCATACTACATTTACTCATTGTCAAAAGTTGTGATAACAAATTATCATCAAGTACTATAGTTGAATTATCAATTATATTAGCAATTCTCGATTCCGCAACTCTATATATTGATGATTGAATAACTTCTTCATATTCTGAAAAATGTTGATATAATTCATTCTCATCACGTTTATCAAAATTATTATCAAGGATATATTTAATAAGCGAACTCGAATAACCCTTTCCAACTACCGATATAGGTTCTGTTGTTAATCCAAGTAAATCTATTTTTTCTTCATCTCCTATTTCCATACCTAATATATGCAAAGCTTCTTCATAACTAAAATTATCTGATGTAATAATTCTCAAATATGCTTCTATGTTTTCGTCTATATACAATGCTGTATATTTTTTATAATGATTTCGAATATATTCTAATCCGACATTATTCATTTCTATGACATCCTTCTTTATCAGCACCTCCATCTTATCATCCGAAATATCATACGCATCATAAACATCATAACCATATCCCATATTGCACAAAATTTCTTGATATCTACTTGTTTTAATCTCATTGTTTACCGCTACAGAATCAAAGAATTCTCTTGCAATTTCACCACCAAACTCATTCTCAATATGAGAATAGTCCATACCTGCATCACATTCATTAATAAATTTGATTAACTGGCTATCGCAACAATACTCTGTATAATAATGTATAATATTCGGAACTGTCTTTTTAATTATCCTTTTGTCAAGCATTTCATTCCACAATTTTTTATTCTGTATTACCGATATATCTGAAATAACTGTTTTTAATACATTTACATACTTTTCCTGTATATCGCCTAAAACATTTTCATCATTAATAAATTTAATGGCAACATCCTCTGAATCTTCAATATATCCATTGCAATTTTTTAAATACTCATTTGCATATCTATTTATATTTTCTGCAATATACTTAGCTAATGGAGATTCCGATTTTCCTTGAATAACTGTATAATTTCTATGTTCTATATTATATGAATCATATTCCCCATACATTGACTTAATCATTAATTTGATATTCTCAAATGTTAATTCATATAAATTATTTTCATACACGCCTACAATCAAATCTTTATTTGCCGTATCAATCTCAATTTTCTTTAATTTTACACCAAGAATACAAAATTGAGAAATTATTTTTGCAACATCTGGATTTTGAATGTTTAAATAATCACTCTGGTTTGATATATAATCAGTAAGGCATCCCTCTACATTAATATCCTGTATTTTATTCTCATCTAATAAACATAGCGAATCCAGCGAAAATCCTCTTATCTGTTTCAATGGTAAGATTTTGTTCACAGCAATATAACTAAAGAAATCTGTCCACTGTTCATTCAGTTTAATAATAAATGTTTTATCAAACTGTGTGCTATCGTAGAATTTTGATATAAACTCTGTATCCTTATTATCTTTCATCTGTTTTATTAATGCAGATAAATATTTTTGATATTTAGGATTTTCCTGATTAACAAGAAGCCCTTTTAAAAGATTGAAATTCAGAGTTTCCTCCTCGTAAAAATCAACAACTCTTAAAACTGGAGAGGATAGTACCTTCTCAACATCCTTAAGAGAATATTCATAATCACTTCCCTTTTTATCAGTTATCCTTCTCAAGAACATCTTATCATGAGCAGATAAGCTATCCTCATAAAAATATGTCATATAATCATTATGTGTTTCATCAATATACCCATTACTAATAAGAAATTTTAGTAGTTCTAAATAATCGCTCCCCTTAATTTCATTATATTGATTCTCCTCACCAATAGGATTTATGCTCTTTATCATAAATATCGAATCAGTATTATCTCTAGTAATTAATTCACTCAATAATTTTGTTTTTGTAGCAGAAATTCTTTGTTCAATATCCTGAAGTTCTACTTCTAATTCAGTCATCATCCCCTTATTTCTGTCGTCTATTACCTCTATTCTTTTTTCTTTTTCTTTTTCTAACTTATCTTTTTCTTTTCGACTTTCTTGGGTTAATTGGTTATACCACGAATCTCTTGGTAATCTCTTGTACTTTGCTTCATATGCATCATTCAATTCTTGTACATCTGTCAGATTCTCTTTATTTATATATGTTATTTTCTCCTGTATAAGTTGCTTTTCTTCTTCCAGTTTTCCTATTGTCTCTTTGCTAAGATTTTCTTTTTGTTCAAACAATTCATGAACATATCCTTTACCTAACTGAAGATTGCAAAAATCTCTTGGAAATATATTCTTATACACAATTATAGCTAACATTTTATTCCAATTAAGATCTGTATTATTTAAACGATACATATATACAAGAAATTCGTTATACACATTCTTCAAAACTCTCATATCATCTATATATAATGCAAGTCTTTGTAAAAAGGTACTATCGAATTTTTCAAATATATTTCCTTGCTTTAAATATCTTATAAATTGGTCATATGAGTTAGTTCCGTCCAGCACTGGAACAATTGGAATAATATAATCAAAGAATTTTGTCCTGTCTTTTGTAACGAAAACATCATCCCTTAACAAATAAAAGAATCGTAAGGGTTTGTACTGTTTTTCTTTCCTGCGAAAAATCTTATTAATCATTTTATGCCGCTTTTTGTCTTTAAACTTATTATATTTATGTACATTAACTAAATTATTTACTTCTCTTAAACGTTCAAAAATAACATTGGAATTAAATCTATCCATGTCCTCAAATACAATTACATCTGCTTCTACTTGTTCAAAGAGATAAAGTACTTCATTCAGATACTTATCAAAATATGACTCATCTTTATTTTCAAATATTTCAATAGTATTCCCTTGAACTGTAACCTTATGAAATAAATTTTTATTTTTCTGTACTTTAACAACATTATATATGCAAATAAATACACTACCGACAAACGCAATACCTGCCAAAAAAACAGTAAAGTCATTTGTGAAGATAGCCAATAAACTTTTCAATCTTCCATCACATAATGCATCTACCCAATTTTGGATTTTATTTGACATTGATATGAATGTTATGCTACCAAGCAACACGTATAACAGTATTGTAATAATGATTATATTCCTTCTTCCTACATCCTTTTTTACTCTAAAATTTGTTTGCGGTATTCTATCTACTGGAATCTGATGTATTAACTGATTTAATATTTTACCCTCAAGAGTAGTTTCTTTCACACTATCCTCTGATTCATTACGTTCTGTGGGTTCAAAATGCGCCAAAGAAATGTGCAGGAAGTTTTTATCATCGTGTTTTTTCTCATATGATTCTATAATACTGCTTTTACCGGCACCATAAGCTCCAGAAATTGCAATATTTGTAACATCCGAATTATCAAATACGAATTCAATTGCTTCTTCATATACTGATATATCCGCATCTTTATCAGGTGTAAGCTTTTCGAAATTATAATATTTTTGTGTCATATTCTTCTCCTTATCATATGCAATTTATTTTGTATCAGCCCATGATATAATACCATTGCTATTTCCAAAGCTCATATCGACTACACTCTTATCTCTCTTTTAACTGTCTAATTTATACTCCTCAGCTTACCATACTTAAGATTATCCGTATATTCCGACACACAACTTTTTTCCAGCATTCACCCATAAGAGCACCTTTAACAGACCACTTTTCACTTTATGTAAATTCGCCTACCAAGGACTTCATCACACATTCTGTAAAACATCTCTTAAAACCTGTTATGTTCTGTAATGTTTTCTCATTATCACTCTTTCCTTCTGACTTATCTGTTATTGATTTCAACATATGATACTTGTTACGAATGTCATAATTCTCAATCACATAATCAAATGCAACATAGTATTCATAATCATATTTAGTACCCAAGTCTATTAATGCATCCAATGTCTTGCTTGATTCACCTGATGATATTGCGTATCTATACAGGCTGACACAGAAGACTCCTCTGCTATATGCTGAATTAGCTTATAAGCCTAACGGATTACATGAATATGTGGACGCTATGAATGAATTTAATTAATATTAGCTATTTTATCATTATCACAAGCTGATTTAGTAATGTTTTGCCCGAACTGATAAAAACTTTTCGTTGCCTTTCCACTATCAATGCTTTTCCCAATCTTCTCTATTATCCCTGCCATAAAACAAAGTCTATCATATACTCATTATCATTAACCCAATATGTTATTACCTGTAATAAGGTATGAACTTTTTGTTTTTCAAAAACTACAGGTAACAGTTCTTCAGATGGTATCTGTTCCCCCTGCTCCGTTGCTGTAAATACTATAGCATATTCTTTCTGTACATTACGTAATGTCCCTACCAAATTGAACTTCTTGGTTTTTGCAATTAAAAGTGCTTTTTCTATTCTTTCAACAAAACATTTAATTTCGTCACGAAACAAATGTGCCAAAAATTTTATTACCTCATAACATCCATTAATTTCCGATTCAATTTTCTTATGCTCATATAAAACTAATACATATTGCCTAAAAAGTTCATAATACAATCTATCTTCGTATATCGCATTTTCTCCATACTTCTCATATAAATATTGCTGTACTAAATTTTCATTCATCTGTGGTTTACTTAAAACAAATCCGTTATTAGTTTCTGTAATCAGCAAATTAATCGGTCCATTCTTCTTATAAAACGCTTTCCTCCATTTGAGATATTCAATGATTTCAATCGGGGACAACAACTGCTTGCACATAAGTTTGAAATCATCTATTGACATACAATTAACTGCCAAGCCGTCATTAGTGTGGTTTCGAAGTAAATGTTCATATTCAGAAATACTATCATTTTCAAAAACCACTAGTGGAACAACCTCTGCACTCGGATTAATTATTGTTTTCTTTCCCCTAGCATTTATAAAAGAAACTTTTTCACTAGTAATATATGAAATCGTATCCTTTATCTGTTCTTTAGCTTTTTTACATTTCTTTTTCAGCCACTTCTCTTCTATATTTTTGTCCTGCGTCCTATCCTTTTCATTCCGCTCCTTTAGTTGAATCGCAAGAATAATATCTTCGAGATTTATTATCAAATCTGCTAACTCTATTTCTGTTCCACCTATAGGAGTAAATTTTAAATCTGCATACACAAGTTCTTTATAAAAATAATTTTCCGAAAAAGAACTCAACAGCTTTTCTGAATTTGTCACTTATCCACCACCTATCTATTATCGGCAAGCCATCATCTATCAGCATTTCATATTTAGCAATAATAAGACTGAAATTTTTTAATCCACAGGCTTAATATATCTTCTTCTTTTAGTTGTTCCAATACAAGCCAATAACTCCTTATTCACTAATTCGTTTAATAATTGTCTTGTTCTTGGACCTTTTAAACCTATCTTTTCTGCCACCTGTTCCGTACTATATTCAATACCAGCCTCCATAATGGATAAAATATGCTGATGTCTTTCTGATAACGCCATTCCTTCCCTGTTTTTTAAATCTGCTAAATTTTCTGCTTATTCTGCTGATTTTTCTGCTGAATTATCATCAGATTCCTTTTCCATCTTCATCACAAGTGTCACCTGATCAAGATTTGTATCTTCTATTAATTCTGGTTTTATCCATCCTTCTGACTTCCACACATCAAGAATTATTGGGAATCCTGAGCCAGCATTATCGTCAAATCCAACCAATCTAAGCATAGTCTGCATATGAGGATTTCTTGACTTTGAATTACCTCAACGATAAATATCCTCTAGCGGAAGTTTCAAAATTTCCGGATTTGTAAATTCAAATGAATCAAACCTCTTAATCGCAGAATCTAGTTTGATTTTGGTTATTTTAATGTAGTTATCTATACCATTTAGTATTGATAACTCATGCTTTTTCCACACGTTATTTTTCGTTTCACATATTTTTAGTACCAATCCAGTACCATTGCATTTTTTCATTATTGTGTGTAGTTCCGGTGACTTGCAGGTCGATTAATAAAAACTATTTAGTCAAATAAATATTTATATGCTACTCGATTTTCAAAAGAAGAACCAAACCCTAATTCAATTCGTTTCTCCTCTTCTTTATTCCAAAATTCACTCTTATGCTCCAGTATCCTTTCCCTATAATGATCACTATTTATAAAATTACACCACATAGTATCAGATATCTTAATATTTCTATAATCAAAGGATTCTGGATTGAAAATGAATTCTAAATAATCACTCATATACGCATACTCTTTCATAAACTCTATATCATTTTCGTTTGCAATATCTAATAGAATATATATGACCAATTGATTAATAGCCTCCGCTTTATGATCAGGATATGAATATACTCCTTTATTGCTACTAGCGTACTTTTTAAACTTATTCACATAATATTCCTTTATTTTGTCATTAAACGATAAAATTTTTTCATATAATAATTGAAATATCTCTTGTTCCCAGTTATTATTCAGATTCTCTTCTATATAATTTTTCCATTCACTTTCGTCATACTTCAACAAAACCCTTCTATGAATATATACCCATAATGTCTTCTGACGATTGTTATCTTTTATTCTATCAAATTCTTTACAACAATTATTATATATCTTTTTATCAGCTAATTCAGATAATATCTGTATCAATTCAGGATATGCATTACTATGTGCCGTTGCCTCCAATAAAATGTCACTATTGATTAGCAATTTCAATAAGTCGCCATACCCTTTAATATCTTTATCAAAATGCTGTTTTACATAAATTGACAGAGCATATATGTTATTTGTAATTGTACGAACATTTTCTTTTTCATCAGGGGTTAGCAATAATACAAAAGCTTTTACAATTCTAGAGTTTTGTTCATAATTTAACTTGCACAGCGATAATAAGAAACTAAATGATTCTAACTGCTCTATCATCCTGAAATTCCAATATTCCTTCATGGATAAACAAAAATCCTCAAATAACAAAGAAATATCAAACTTATCAGATAACTCTACTGAATCAACTTTATAATGTGATACTATACTTCTTAATTCTTTTTGTTTAATGTGTTTTACTATCATATCCACATCCAATAGTTCAATAGGATATGGACTAACATTTGTTCTCATAAATCCCCCATGAAAATCTCCTTGGAATTCATCGGGATAATATGTACAAAATATTGCTTTAATATATGGTGTCACCATTTTTTCAACATTGTTGAACCAATCCAACATCAAATGATTTTTCTTGTAGAATAAATAATAGTCATACGCAATTTGCCTAATTAAAAATAAATCCCCATAAATGGTTCCACCCATTTTAGAAATACTAGCCTTTTTCATATAATATTCTTCATGTTTTAAAAGAATATCATTCATTTCTTGAATGTCAGCACCCTTATTTGTAATATCCTTTATTGTATTATATGCTCTACTATATCGAGCCGCTGCCTGATCTAATAAAAGATTTAATTTATCGTAATTTTCTTTCTCATTCATTAAGTATGATAAAGAACGCATGCATGTATTATTAAATTCATATATTGCTAATTCATAACACTTTTGATTTGAAAGTTTCTGATAATCAAAAGACGCATACAGCTCTTTCAAATCGTTCATTACAGACGATAATTCATCAGTATACTTAACCAATGAATAATAATATGCCTTTACAGAACTTGATGGTTCTTTTTCTATTCTATCCATAATTTCGTGATACTTATTATTGATAGAAAGCTCAAATAAAATATCGTTTTCTTTACCTTCTTCTTCAAAAAACTCATTATCTCTGGCATTTCCTGACTCTAACTGAATTCCATATATACCAGCTTTTATCAGTAAATTACATAATTCCTTATTTCTAAGGAGTATCTTAAAATTATCATACTCTTCTTTATCCGAAAACGTCAGCACCGGTGCTTTTATTCCACGTACACTTTTAAAATCGAACATCTCTAAAATTGTCTTATAACTAATATAATTAAAACACGAAATATCAGCTTTAAATTTTAACAATCTACCATTTAGCACCTGAACTTTGTCATTTGTATACGCTAGTCCTTCGTTGTTCAAATAATATAAAAAAGCATACAATTTTTTTCCTATATCATTGCTAATATTTTCACAATTTGAATTATCTATCATATAATCCGATATTTGAGATAAATCTACTAACTCAACGCCTTTGTTTTTCCAGTATGATATGTCATGAGCACAATCTTTAATTTTATCTACTACTAAGTAATGTGGCTGACGATTTTCTACCCTTTTTTCTTTAACAAAGAAATCAATATAGCTCATAATAAGTTTCAAGTTATTATCATTTAACGAATATCCTACAAAGAGAAATGTTTTGTCAATCAAAAGGGATTTTATAAACGTCTCTATAATAATATGATTTTGAGAATAATTTAAATAGTCATCCTCTTTTAAAACAATATTCTGAATATCATCAATATCGCCATGCATTTTGATAATATAATTTCGTCCTTTTTTTGACAAAATATCATTATCTTTCGTTATGATTGCATATTTAGAAACTCTAGGATCATTTACATTTTCCAGTAAATGATCATAATTTGTCGTTATAATATGTTCTGGTTGTAGCTTAACAATAATTTCATCAATAATATTAGTTTCATATTCATCACTACAAAACTTTTCTTTCAAAAAATCATAATATGTTTTTTTCTCTTCTTCAGTATCACCAAAGCTTTCATAAAAATGTTGTGGGATGCGAAGAAAATCCTCGGCTGAAAAATCATATTTTAATTTACAATTATAACCATTTATACTGCACATTTCAATTTGCTCGCCGCATTCTCCACATAACAAATCTTTTATCTCGCATGATGTACATTTATTTTCACCGATTTTATCAGCAATCTCTTTAACTAACTCCCACCATGAACACACACCAGAATTTTTAGAAACTCCAGCCCCCACAAAAATCACAAGATTCTCATTTGAATTTATTTGCTTGATTTTTTCTATTTGTTCGATAATCTTGTTCATCAATCTCACCTCACAAAGTGCACTTTTTTCGTCGCTTTTTCAACGAAAAAAACGACGAATTATTTTAATCTATACAACTTGTCTTTTGTTTTCCCATTATCAATAAGTTTATCAAGTGCAATTAATCCCTTTAACAATTCCTTTGTCCTTGTATCCTTTAATCCAAGATTATCAGCTATTTCAGCTGTTTTATGCCACTCGCCATCATTCAATAATTTTAAGATTTTATCATATTGTTCTATCTTTTTCTTTGATAATTTTTTCGTCGCTTTTTCATAGCTATCTGATAGCGAAACTTGATCATCCGCTTCCAAAAACGCCGGATGGATTGGAATTCTTATTCTCATAGCTCGTCTATCTTCATCCGTAAAGAACTCCGCTCTTGGTGATCCATTCTTTTCAAGTTCTTCCTGTATTGTTGGGATGCCAGAAGAATGCCCCTCTGATAAATCCAGTTCTTTTAAAAACTCTCCAAGTCGTCTATTTCTATAATATCTCGAAACAAATCTCTTTCCCTCAGCTATCGTCTTTTCTGAAATAGATCTGTCTATCCCTGGAAAATTCATAATATTTATGCAATCCGGCTCAAACTCTTGGGCGGAGAGATTTATCTGGCTGTTTCTTGGTACACATTTGTGCGTTTCATTCTTCATATTCATCTTATTTTGCATTTTTGGTACCTCATCTAAAATTTTTAGAGCCAAAATGGAGCCAAATATACTCTGAAAATATACGTTATAAAAATGAACTCACATATCAAAAATACTTAACTGTGTTTCTTTTAATGACTCAACCTTTCTAATTGTTATTTTATCATCTTCTTGAACTTGCCCACATAGAAGAGGTGACGAAGGATCATATTTGGCAGCGTTTGTTTCTACACTTTTTGAACTATAATTTGCGTAGCAATATGCACATCCATTTTTGCATGTATTATAAGTACCTATTTCAACGCTTTCAACGCATCCACATTCTTTACGCTGATTTTTGTCTTTGCCAACATTAAGTTTACATCCGATAATTTTTTCAATTAATTCTCTATCTATGCAACAATTATGAATTATACCACATTCATCCAAATCTATTTTTTCTGCACAACTTCCAATCTTAATATTATTATCTGCAGCTATCTTACTTAATTTCTCAGCAAATTCCCGCAGCTCATCATCATTTAATTCATAACTTGACAATCCATCCATATTTTTTTTATTTTTAGGATATATATCAACAAAACTAATCACGCATTTTTCCGTGTATCCACTTAAAGCCTCAGCAATACTTTTAAATGCCTTCAAATGATATTCTTTCGTATATCTATCAGAAAAGAATATAGGATCATATCTCCAAATCACTTTTTGTTTACCAATTTTTTCAGATAGATTTTGAAATACCGGAATCATTTTTGTTTTTTTATTTGGCAAATTAGCCTCAACATCATTTCCGTATCCAGTTAATGTGAATTGAAAATAATAATTATAATCTTTTATCTCGTCTAACCTCTTCATCATTGGCAAAGGATTCTTTGTCCAAAACACTATGCAATCTACAACATCTGGAGTGATTTTTATTTCACTTATCTGATGAGCATTCATAGGATTACGAACATATAAAAATCCTTCTTTTATTCTATTATAAAACCATTCCGAATAATAATTAGGAATATCCGTTCTTCTACTTACACTTAATATCATCTAATCCACCCTTTCAAACATAATAACCTGATATCTAATATGCTTTACTCTTAAAACAGGCCATCTGCTTAAATATTTCTGACAATCAGATTGACAATTCTTTTCTTGGATTTTGTAATTCGCACATTCCATATACAAATTTTTCACAAACTCCAATGCCACTGAAGGATACTGAAAATCGTCATCTAATGAGACAATGCCATTATCACAATTAAAATATGTATATTGAGTATATGGCCATTTTGTTTTAAACCCATTCTTACCTATCGCTTCAATTATACATTTTGTTTTTTGCATATCTCTATCCATACTTTCCTGATCTTCCCTAAGAGAAATACAAACAAAAAATCTATTTTTTTGTATCTTCTTTGATGAAAAGCTATTTGCCATAGCATTCAGTTCACAATCAGAGAACTCGCTAATTGACTTTGGGAAAAAATACACATCGGAGATAAATTGACTATTATTTGTGAAAATATCAGCTGCATTTCCAATTAAATAATGCACTTCATCATTTTGTCTTTTGGGAATTTTGTAGTTCCAGTCAATTTTATCTATTCCAACATATCTTATACTACAACCTATTTTATGCCTCATTTCTAATGCATGTACCAATGACCAATAATCTATCATCGAACCACATCCTACTGATGTTACCGAAATATTATTAACATCATCCATCTGAGATAATACATCCAGATACATCCTGCTATATTCAAACGCATAAGCAAATGCATATCTTAATAAATATAACTGCTGAATATTTATATCTTCATAATCAGGGAGTGCTCCTGCTTCAAAGTTTAATTCTTTAAACTTGCATAAGCATACAGCATTATCAACATATCTTTGCAAATCTTCATATATGTCTTGTAAATATTGTGTTATATTAATTATGAAAAATCCCTCCTCAACTCCATGTGTGCAGTTTTAGAACTTCATTTTATGTACTTCTATTTGTTAACATTATACAATATTTACCCCAAGAAATCCATTTATATCAACTCTCATACCTAAAAAACTCTCTCGCCATCATCTCCGCCGTAGTATAGCCCGATTGTACCCTTTCTTCAAATACCCCTGCACAATCGTTCCAAACATCCCCTTAACCATTTCATCCTCAATATCACAATATGCTTGCATTTCCCCGGATAAAGCCATTGCCACATACTCTATCGGCTTATTGTCCAATAGCTTATGAAGCTTTGCTAGCGACTGCTCTGTCGTCCGCAGAGCAGCCTCAACCTCCTCACACTTTATCCGCAACATATTTCCATCTGTAAACCACACCTCAACATAGCCGTTATCCATGTTATAAACACATTCCACGATATTATCCATTCTATTATCTTTCATCTCATCAATCCATCCTTCCCATTATCTTGTCCCATAAGACCTGTCATACCGCCTTATCTGCTGTTCTGTACGCTCCTGTTCCTTTACCTTACGAATAATTGTATCAATCTGCTCCGCACCGGCATATCTCTTCACGCGCTCCAGATCATCAACCTTTTCCTGCAACATTTGTGTTTTATCGCTCATATCCTTAATCTTACCTTTGTAAAACTCCACATCATCTGACAATCTCTTTTTTTCCTTCTTTAGCTGTAATACTTCCTCTTTCAGCCTTACACACTGGATTGTCAGATTCTTTATCAACGACTTCAGCTTATTCACAAATGGTATAACCACCTTATCCCGAAATAACTTAGCACTTGCAAATGCTCCCGGTTCCGGCAATTGCCACTCCGGTGCTTCATCATACTTCCTTACATCACGCTGTAATAACTGCTCCGACTGCACCATCTGCTCTATATGGCTCTTAAGCTCATTCTGTTGCTTTTCAAGCTGCACATTATTCTGTTGCAAATCATTGTATTTCTGTCTTAATGCCTGATTATCAGATTTCAATGAATCATTCCTTTGCTCCAGAGTGTGATTGTCAGCAGATAACTGATCATTCACATTCTTCAATTTACTATTCGTATATTGTAAATCTTCATGCCTTTGTTCCAGTTCTTCATTATCGGTCTGCAACTGTAGATGCTTTTGCTTCAAATCATGATTATCCATACGAAGTCTATCTTTGCAACTCCCAACTCTTTGTACCAATTATTACATTATCAACACTTTTGTCGGCATGCAACACAAACCTTTGATTAGGATATCCAAATTCTTCAATCAGCTCGCCCTCTTCAAATCCAAATTTCTTATATAATTTTCTAGGTGCAATTCCTTTAACATCATTTTCTCTAAATGTAGACACAGTTATATCTTTATCTCTGTCAAGCTTATCAATTGCTTCTCTTAAAAGAAGCGAAGCAATTCCCCTTTTTCGATAAGCCGGATCAACAGCCAAACAACATATCATATTATACTTCCTTGAATATAAAAGTACGCCAACAATCTCTTGTTCGTTCTTCACGCACAAAGCACGTTTGTCATTCATGAATTTCAGTACTATTATTTTGTGTTCATCTATACTCTGCTCTGTCTCTAATCCTGGAAAATTCCAACTTACTTTTCTCACTAATCGCATCCATGAATCAATATCTGATGTTCTGCCAAATTCTACCTTCATATTTTCTATCATTGACTATCTCCTCAAATCTGCTTTGAAACAAAATGTACAATTTCTTTCCCTGACTCAAGGATATATGGTATCAACTCTAAAGGATATACCTTAGTACCCTTCTTTAAATCTTCTAGTGAAACCCAACAGAAATCCAAATCAATTCTTTCATTATCCAGCTCATCATATCCATAAAACACTCCATCTAATGGAATATTATCATTCACCAGATGCACATTATAATATAAGCATATCTGATGACAGGGTCTTCCCCCATGGAAAATAAATTTCTCCGATTGCCAACAGATTATCTACCTCTATCTTAGCATGAAGCTCTTCTTCAAATTCCCGTTTAAGAGTTTCCATACTTGTCTCCATAGCCGCAACATGTCCGCCAATAATGGCATAATCATCATTCTTCGGACGCTGTAACAAGATTTTACCATTATGTTTCAATATACCGCCAACTCTGTATGAAAATACAAAATCATCATTTTTAAATAAAATATCCACTTAACCACCTCCAACCTGTTCATAAAACTTGTAGTGAAAATATATTTATAAGATCATAAATCTCCTGGTGCAAATGTATCTTTCTCACATATAAGGTAAATGTCTTTATTCATTTTTCCCTCAAAATATTGCTTCAAATTCATATTGGAATTCCACTTGTCCTGCGGATAAAAGCCATACCTTTCCTTTACGTCATTCATCCTATTTTCTATATCAAGAACTCCTTCCGCTCCTGCCAAACAATCGCACAATTGAATTAACCGGTCATATTCATCATATATGGTCTTTGCTAATTCAGTTTTTATAATTGTCAATTCTTCATCTGTAACATCAAATTTTCCGATGTATTCATCTATCGTATGATTATTAAAAGAATGGGTTAAACATATCTTTGCTACTTCATCATATCCCAATGATTTCATATATACGTATCCATCATAAACATGTCCAAGATGTCTTACACCAAATTTTCTTCCTATATCATGTAGTAAACCTAATATATATGCTTTCTCAACATCCATATCACCACATGCACTTGCTATTTTTTCTGCACAGTGTGCTGCTGTTAAACAATGTTTTCCCCAAGGTCCCGGATTAAATAATAACCCATCACGAATTAACTTCAGTGCTTCTTCTCTTGTTGGCAACATAGCTTGTACCTTCTTCCTTTTTTATTTACCTTTTCAAAACTGATAACTCCATTACTCCCCCACAAATAGAGCCAAACTAGAGCCATTTGATAAAGCAAATGCCGGAAACCCGCATAAATACAGGCTTTCGGCATTTCTGTCCGTTATTCAAACTCCCTACAGGTTAAGTTATTTCCTGTGTTTGAGTCGATTTTTGCTTCTGAAAACAACGTCTTTTCGTCTATTTCTCTTTATTATTTTCAGTTTTCAAAATTTCAGGTATCATTCGGGTATCACGAATGGATATCAATGTTCCTACTGGTATTATGACTCTGATGAAGTTAATTTACAAGTGGTAAATCCCAAGTATTCATCACCACAACCTACCAACATCTTATATATCATTCAATTACCTTTTATTCTGCTTATTTTCTTTATTCAATTTCCAAAGAAAATATCCAGGTCTCTCTCTCTCATCACCAAATAACTTGACTGTGTCTTTTATTCCACCAATTGCAGCTACTGACGCCGCAATTAAGCTTAACATATTATTTCCACTCATCATACTATTTGTAAGCAATGAGCCAGTTGCTATCGTTGTTTCTATCCCAAGGGATCTGATTATCGAACGCGTTTCTCGATTTATTTGATTTATATATGTTTCATTAATCGCATATGTCACTTCTTGCAATTCATTTTCTAATTGTTCATTGTCCTTTATATTTGACAAATGTAATAATTTTTCGCCAAGTTCAGTTCTAAAATTTGCAAAACTCTCTCCATAATCATTTCGAATACTAATAATATCAGTTATTTTACTATTCTCTAATACTGGAACATCAAGTCGAAGAGCCATATTGGCAATCTGGCTATCAACAGATTGTTTCCCCATCTCTTTTGACAGCAATTGTGCCTTCAATGTAGATTGCGTTAGATACATTGTATTTAATCTACTTGCTAAATAAACTTCTTGAAAAGTTTCATCATACATATGTAAACATGCTTTATTTACCGATTGATCTAACCAAATATTAAAAGTATCCTGTGAAATATTGTCAGGTGTAAAAAACCTAAATGTGGCCTTTCTTCTATTTTCATCAAAATCAACTACTTCACTCTCTTGATATTGAACAATTTCTCCATTTCTAAATCCACAATCAGGGAAATGGATGAATAATCCTGTTCCTCTAGTCAATGGTTTGTCTAACTCAACACGTAAACCTCCATCCATCCTAACTGTGTTATGTACTTGAACATTCTTTTTAAGAAAATCCATTATAGGTTGAGGCAAACTCTTGCTATAGTTATTTGCATCATAAGTAATAGGCACATTCATTGGTGCCTCATGTAGATATGAAATGGGAATATATTTTACATAGTTGCATACAACCAGTATTGTGCTTTCCTTCATATATTTTAAAGCAGCTACCAATTGTTCTCTATCAATAGTATTATCACTATTCATTCCATAATATTCAGCCATAACTTTAGTAGAATTGCTTTTTTTCTCTGTTAATTCAAATAATGGATCTGAAATAGTTACTACATCTACATAAAGAGCCAGCTGCTTTAACAATTCTTCTCTTGGTCGTTCCGAGAAAGATTCTATGGTCACTGCAATTTTTCTTGAATCAAATATTATTTCTCTACAAATTTCCCCCATGTTTGAAATAACATATTCTCTGTATCTGTTCAATTCTTTCTCTAATTCATAATCGCTTAACGCACTGAAATTGTCCTCCAACCCATAACCAAACAAAAAGCTTTCCGTCAGAAAATCAAAATTAATATGTGACATAAACCTTCTCTCCTTTATGTGTATTCTTCTAAAATTTCATTGTTACAAAAAATGTGAGTAATATCCATTTCTGCAGTTGATAAAACCAACCTTGAGTATTATATTCTTGTAATGCTTTCTGACTCTATTTTCTTAATTGCATCTTCTTGTCTATGCTCTCCCTCGACATTAATTTCATGTTCTATCTTTACAATACTAATAATCTCCTGAGTGATTGTTATGCCTAAGCAAATACAAGCCGTGATGCTGATGCATCAGATCAATACTGACTACCTGACTATGTGTTTCATCACAAAATGTAAGATGCTTAAGTTTACCATTTTGCACAATGGCATATGACCTATTCGCTGTATGAGAATATTCAGGTGCTTTTACAGAACCACTATCCTGAATAATCACTTGAATTTCATCCACCTCACCTACAGAATGATAATTCTGTCCACCTTCTTTAAAATGGAAGTTACCTAAATCACGCTTTAGCTGTCCATATATTATTTTTCTACGATACTTTGGTGCAAATACAATGTGATACTTACAATTTCATTTGGTGTGTGCTAAACTATTCATATCCATATGGATACCTCTGCTTGTAATGTGGTTGGCAAACCAACATTATTATAGCACTGGAGATTTTTTCTGTAAGCTAAAGCATTTCCAACCACTCGCATAGCAAGTGGTTTATTTGTTTCCAGCATTCCATTTTTCGGAACACGAAAAATTCCATCCTGGAAACAGGGTCTTGCCCTAACAAAAAAGCTCCAGAAACGGCTTGTTTTCGCTGTTTCTGAAGCTCTGTTTACTATTCAAACTCAATCGTTCCAGGTGGTTTGCTAGTCAGATCATAGAATACCCGGTTAACTCCCCTTACCTCATTTATAATTCTGCTCATGACTGTTTGGAGAACCTCGAATGGAATCTCTGCACTCTCTGCTGTCATGAAATCAATTGTGTTGACTGCACGAAGTGCAACCGCATAATCGTAAGTTCTTTCGTCACCCATAACACCAACGGAACGCATGTTAGTGAGGGCTGCGAAATACTGGTTTGGCATCCATGCTGGAGCCTTGCCGTTAGCTTTCTTGTACTCAGCTACGGCCTTGTCAACCTCTGAACGGTAGATAAAGTCAGCATCCTGAACGATACGAACCTTATCAGCTGTTACCTCGCCGATAATTCTGATTCCAAGTCCCGGACCTGGGAATGGCTGACGGAATACAAGATATTCCGGAATTCCGAGTTCAAGACCGGCTTTTCTTACTTCATCTTTGAAAAGGTTGCGCAGTGGCTCGATGATTTCTTTGAAGTCAACGTAATCTGGGAGTCCTCCTACGTTGTGGTGGGATTTGATGACTGCAGATTTACCAAGACCAGACTCGATGACGTCTGGATAAATGGTTCCCTGAACCAGAAAGTCTACAGAACCAATCTTTTTGGCTTCCTCTTCAAATACTCGGATAAACTCTTCGCCTATGATCTTTCTCTTTTGCTCCGGTTCGGTTACGCCAGCCAGCTTTTTATAAAAGCGCTCCTGGGCATTTACCCTGATAAAATTCAGATCGTAATTTCCATTTGGGCCGAATACTGCTTCTACTTCGTCTCCTTCATTTTTGCGGAGAAGTCCATGATCCACGAAAACGCAGGTCAGCTGTTTGCCGATGGCCTTTGACAGGAGCACTGCTGCCACCGAGGAATCCACACCGCCGGACAGGGCACAGAGCACTTTTCCATCGCCAACTTTTTCTCGAATAGCTTTGATGGATTCTTCTACGAAGGAGTCCATATGCCAGTCGCCGGCACATTTACATACATTGTATACAAAGTTGGAAAGCATCTTCTTTCCTTCTTTTGTATGAAGAACCTCTGGATGGAACTGGGTTGCATAGAGATTTTTCTCTACGTTTGCAACGGCTGCTACCGGACAGTCCTCCGTATGGGCAATGATTTCAAAGCCCGGGGCGGCTTTGGAAATATAGTCATTGTGGCTCATCCAGCAGATTGTTTTTTCAGATACATTTTCGAACAGTGCGGAACTGGTATCTACGGTTACCTCAATTTTTCCATATTCTCTGACCGGAGCTACTTCTACTTTTCCGCCCAGCAGATGCATCATCAGCTGTGATCCGTAGCAGATGCCGAGGATTGGAATTCCAAGTTCGAAAATTTCTTTTGTATAGGTCGGGGAATCCGGCAGATATGCGCTGTTCGGGCCACCGGTAAAGATAATACCTTTCGGCTGAATTTCTTTAATCTTTTCAATGTCTGTTTTGTAAGAATAAATCTCACAGTAAACGTTACACTCACGTACACGTCTTGCAATTAACTGATTGTACTGACCGCCAAAATCAAGTACGATAACCGTTTCTCTTTTCAAAAACGTTCCCTCCTGTTTTTTCTTCTGTGCATGCCAAACCACATGCGTTTTTGGGCTTGATGCTAATTATAGTAAAGAAACCGTAAAATTTCAACCCCCGAAGCATAGGAAACGTGTTCTTTTCCCCATACTTTAGAGTTTTTTCTCTTTTACCTGGTTTATTCTCCGATGGTGATGGTGTAGCTTGCCTGAAAACTTTCTCCTGCCTTCAGGTGCTGTTCACCATATTTGTCTTTTAATTCACCATCAAAGCCAACGTTGTCACAGCGGCCGATCCATGGCTCGAGACAAACAAACGGAGCGTCTGCTTTTGGCTTGGACCATACACCAACGCTTGGGAAGCCTTTACAGGTGAGGGTAACGTACGGTTTCCCATCTACTTCCACGCCAACGCGCTCTACCTGCGTATTGTCGAAGATCAGAGCATCCTCGTCGAAAAGGGTTCTGGTATATGGGATTTTTCCGTTGATTAATGACAGTTTCCGTGGATGTGCCGCATCAACACCTGCTGTTTCTGGATCAATCAAAACATATTCAAGCTCTGTCTCGCCATGGTTCCGAAGATCTTTGTTGAAGACAATGTCGTACTGCTCCGGAATCATAAATGCCGGATGCCCTCCGACAGAAAAATAAAGGTCTTCCTCTCCGGTATTTTCTACCTCCCAGATAACAGTCACGGTTCTGCCTGAAAGTTTCTGGGTTACGGTAAAAGCAAAGTCGAACGGATAGACTTTTTTTGTCTCATCAGTCGATACCAGACGATGTACGGTTTTATTTTCTGTATTTTCCATGCACGCAAACTCTTTGTCACGTGCAAAGCCATGCTGGCCCATCGGGTATTTGATACCTTTGTGGGTATAGAATCCACCGTTTACTTTTCCGACAAACGGGAACAAAACCGGCTGTCTCTTATACACATCTCCGAGCCCACGAGACAAGAGGCAATCTCGTA
>ENA-OYVX01000468-OYVX01000468.1-human-gut-metagenome-genome-assembly--contig:-NODE-468-length-19898-cov-16.983470_pt1 | contig 19898 bp, 17 predicted proteins | sample MGYA00244159_ERZ653375 | MGnify/ENA primary metagenome ERZ653375 (study PRJEB26926, sample SAMN06164942) | human gut metagenome | biome: ENVO:00009003; feature: ENVO:2100002; material: ENVO:00002003... | reverse complement strand
AAGGGCTAGAGGGAGCAGCCAAGGGAGCCGAGAGTGCAGCGGAAGATGCTGGGAAAGTTGTTGAGAGTGGTACATATTCAGGAGATTTAATGTCGGCTGAGGAAGCGGCTCGGTATAGTGAGTACTGGCGTGAACTTGGTATAGGTTCAGACAATACATGGAAAGCGTTTAAGGACGCCAATCCGAATGGAACTATTGATGATTATTTTGAGATTGTACAAAAACAGAGTCCGTGGCCATTGGGTGAAACTGGAACTCCAACAACATTAAAAGCAGGCGATAGATTTTTTATGGCAGTAGAAAATAATGCGCCTGAAAATGTAATTGGAGGATTTGGAGTTAAAGAAAGAATAGATAGTACGGATTTTGTGAGAAATAATTTGGCAGTAAAATATGATTGGAAAACTTCTTGTAATGTTATACGTGAGTTTGAAGTTAATAGTGGTATTGAGTTGAATGTGAATGCAGGTCCAGTTGGACCGCAAATTGATTTAGGAGCAGATTTGTATTTACCAGGTGATACAACTATGACACAATATGATTTGTTTTCAAACTTAGGAAGTGAGATAAAAAGAGAAGATTATGTCCATATTATTGATGAATATTGGGTAGATTAAAAGAAAGAGGATAATTAAATGGATGTGCGTGTTAATAAGAATGAAAAAAAAATAGAATGGAATGTAGGAAGTAGGACAATTACCATTCATAACGCTCATGTATTATATGCTTTTAAACATGGGAAAAACCTCCTAATGGTTAAAGAAAAATATGAATCATCAGAAAGCGGATTTAGTATTTATGACAAATGTGGAAATTTAGTGGTTTCATATAAGTATTTGGGAGATAGTCTTACATTTAGAGAAGTGAATATTGCGGATATTAAGGGTGCAATAATTTCTGCTGATTATGAAGAAGAAAAAAGAATGGTAATAATCTTAAAAGAATTAGAAGAAACAAGGTCGTTATTAATATATGATGAACAAGGTGATTTTATAGCAGAAATAGTATCGCCACAAGGCTATACATTTGTATCCTTAAAAAACAGTGATGGTAATATTATGGTAGTTGCTCAAGGAACAAGTGATATGACTAGAGATTCTTTTGGAAGGAATGATTGGAATTTTGTAATTGATTTTGAGAACTTTTATGTTCAAAAAAAATCTATTACACAATAATATTAGGGATTAGGAAACTTATTTCTGATGCGGTTTTTCTAGGGGAGATGCTCCATCCGTAAAGGAGGAGTACCTCTCCTTTCTGACAACACACGATACTGTAGAAACGAGAAACTATCCATTCATAGAATCCAATAAAATTCAACAGAAAAATAAAGCAGAATAGACAAAAGAATACCTATGACGTAAAAAGTTCTTTGGTTGAAAGAAAAGTTATTGAGACTCAAGTTATTTCAGAGACTATGAAGAAAAGTCTGTAAATAATAATCTTCTATGATAATGATTGAGCTGGAAGCGCTAAATTGGAGCTTCCAGCTCTTGTTTTATATATACGACATGATTTCGGGCATGTCAAGAGCAGACGTCAAAAACGTCCTTCTCATCATGCATACAGATTCTGTTATTCTGGGAGTCTTCCCTCGTACATAATACTGAGTTCACCGTAGACCTGTCCCCAGTTTCGAATGCTCATAGTCCATTTTTTAGTAGCTTCGAAAGTTGCAAGATACAGGGCTTTCAGGAGCGCTGTATCACTTGGAAATACGCTTCTCTGACGGTTGAGCTTACGGTAGGTAGAATTCAGACTTTCAATTGCATTGGTCGTGTAAATGACCTTTCTCATATCCGGTGAGAACTTAAAAATCGGTGTTATTGCGTCCCAGTTATCATACCAGCGTTTCATGGAATTCGGGTATTTTGCGGTCCATTTTTCAGTAACACGATCCAGAGCCAGTCTAGCTTTCTCTTCATCGGAAGCATGGTAAATCGTTTTTAGGTCGGAAGCGAACGCTTTTCTGTCCTTATCCGGAACATATTTTATAGGTACTGATGAATTAGTTGTAAGAGATACTAAATTTTTAGACGCAGATGAAAATATTGATTGGGAAAAGTGGGCACCAAATGGTGGGCGAGTACCAGGAACAATCAAGGAAAATCAAACTATTCCTGCAGGAACTATTATTGACAGATATGGAAGTCAATGGGGAAAATATACATCACCAGCAGGAGTACCATATGAACAAAGGGCACTTCCATATATTGAGAACCCAAATGCATATCATAAATATGAAGTATTAAAACCAATTGATAACGTTACAATATCTGAGATTGCACCTGCATTTGAACAAGTTGGGGGTGGAATACAGTATGAATTACCCAATAATATTAAAAAATTAAAAGAATTAGACTATATAAAGGAGATTAAATAAATGACTAGAGAGGTATTAGAAAAAAAATTAAAAATAGCTGGAATTCCAGATTATATTTATAATCTGACAGGACAAGGAAAAAATGATGAATGTTTATGCTTGGAAAAAATTCAGGATAAGTGGTCGGTTTATTATTTAGAAAGAGGTATTAAGACAACAAATGAAATTTTTGACTCTGAAAATGATGCGTGTCAATTTTTGTATGACCAATTGATGAATTAAAAAATATATTATTAGGGTTATACTCTGGAACTCCCAACAACCTATAGCCTCTGCATGTCTATTAATTAACCATCATAGCTGTTGCGAAGCAATTAAGAATCCAAGATGTTAATTAATAGACACTAGCGAAATTTTGCCGAGCTGGGTATACGAACAAATATTGCAAAATGAATATGCTGATGTAACGCACTCCTAGCAACAGAATATTGCGAAAGCTTTGAAGCAAAAGAAAAAACAATCCTCAGGGCACGAACAGCTCTGAGGGATTTTTTTCGCAAAAAATGAAAAAAGTAGAGAAATTTTTCCGGTGTGACTGCTGTGTGACCACCATAGTGTATAATGTAATGTAGAAAGAAATAACAAAGAAAACGATATTAAATCGGGAATAAAATGTGAGGTGAAGAGTGATTAATGAGAAAACTGAATTTTTACCACTGGGAAGTATCGTGGTTGTAAAGGGATATTAATTCCTGTTGACAATATTAAATTAAATAAATAGGAAAATTAATGTGTATGAATAATATTACAAAAAATAGATTGATTCAGGTTGGAAAGAACAACGAAAAATTAATACTGATTTGATCCGAAAGAAATATGATGAAATTGGATTAGAATATCCAGAAGTTGTAGATAAATTCTTAAAAGAATATGGCATGTTAAATATAAATCCTAGAGATAAGTGCTATTTTGATGTTTCGTTTAATGCAATCAAAGCAATTGGATGTAATCTTGATGGTTCATATTTTAAAGAGTGTTTAGCTGAATATGATATAAATGAAACAGTATATCCAATTGGAGAAGCTTGTAGAAAGAATTTATTAGTACTAATGACATTAACAGAATCGTTTTATTGTTTTACAGATGGGCTATTATTATTTTTGGGTGGTTCAGTTGATGAAATGCTTGATTGTATAGTAGGAGAATGTAGAAAGCCAATAGAAATTGAATAGGTGATAATTGATGAAGACAAGATTCCAAAAGATATGTCAAAGCGGATGTGTATGCAGTTTGAAGTATCTAGAATTGATATTTGGTAATATCAAATGCAATTTGATAATGAAATTATTGAGGCTGCAGAACATGAAGGAAAAGTATAGAGATTTCCATTTTGGAGAATTTATCGAAAAGCCAAATCAGTGTGGATATTTTGAACAAAATGGAAATTGGTATACATACGTAATAGATGAAAGAAATTTTTGTATATTTACAGGACCATTTAATGGGAGCGCAATAATATATGCGTTTTCTATAGAAGCTGGAAATGGAAGATTATGGGAAAGCGAAAAATATAAGTTTTGATAAAAATACAGGAGAAATACAAGGGATGATGATTACAAAATAAAATTGATGAATAAGTAATGCCTGCTGATTAAGAAGATATCTGTAATTTCTAAATTTTATGTTTGCATCGCTTATACCATAATCAGAACAAATGCACAGTGGTATATTATTTTTTTAATATTTAGAGTGACAAAACAATATATTTATAATAAAATGATATTGTTAAATTATTAATAAAAAGCATACTAAAGAGAGGAGAAAGTTATGCAGGACATTAGTATCATTGGAATTATTGTTGCAGTTGTTGTTCTTGTTATCCTGTTGTTTATGGCAATCGGATACGTGAAGGCACCGCCTGATATGGCGTATATCATTTCAGGTGTGAAGAAAAAGTCAAAGGTAGTTATCGGAAAGGCGAGCATACGTATTCCGTTTTTTGAGCGTCTTGATAAGCTGAATCTCAGACTGATACCTATCGATGTAAAGACGAGCAATGCAGTACCGACAGCAGATTATATCAATATCAACGTCGATGCTACGGTAAACGTAAAGATCAGTAATAATCCTGAAAAGCTACGCCTTGCGGCTGAGAATTTCCTTAACAAAAACACAGAGTATATCGCTGGTGTTGCCAGAGAGGTTCTCGAGGGTAATGTACGTGAGATTGTTGGAAAAATGAAGCTTGAAGAGATGGTCTCAGACTGTCAGAAGTTTGCCAATCTGGTAAAAGAGAATGCAGAGCCTGATCTTGCGGCAATGGGACTTGATATCATCAGCTTTAATGTGCAGAATTTTGTGGATGGCAACGAGGTAATAGAGAATCTTGGTATCGACAATATCGTAAAGATTAAAAAGGCCGCCGCCATCGCAAGGGCAGAGAGTGAGAGAGACATCAAGGTAGCTCAGGCTTCGGCTGACAAAGAGTCAAATGATGCAGCGGTTGCAGCACAGACAGAGATTGCCAAGAAACAGAATGAGCTCGCTATCAAGAAATCAGAGCTTCAGATGGAGGCTGATACAAAGAAGGCTATGGCGGATGCGGCTTACGACATTCAGAAGGAGGAGCAGCGTAAGACCATTGAGGTTGCCACAGCAAACGCTGATATTGCAAAGCAGGAGCGAGAGATTGAGTTAAAGCAGAAAGAGGTTGCAGTAACAGAGCAGTCTCTTGAGGCAGAGGTCAAGAAAAAGGCTGAAGCCAATAAATACGCGGCACAGCAGCAAGCAGAGGCACAGCTCTACCAGCGTCAGAAGGAAGCTGAGGCAAGACAGTTCGAGGCACAGCGTCAGGCGGAGGCACAGAAAGCAGAGGCAGAAGCCATGAGATATGCCAAGGAGCAGGAAGCTGCCGGTATCCGTGCAGTCGGAGAGGCAGAAGCATCAGCTATCCAGGCAAAGGGTATTGCAGAGGCTGAGGCTATGGAGAAAAAGGCAGAGGCATATGCCAAGTACAATAAGGCAGCCGTTGCAGAGATGATGATTAAGGTGCTGCCTGATATCGCAGCCAAGGTTGCAGAGCCACTTGGACAAATCGACAAGATTACTATTATCGGTGGCGGTGATGGCGAAAATGGTGTAGGCAAGGTTGCCGGAAATGTACCGGTTGTAATGGCAAAGGTATTTGAGAGTATGAAAGAGGCAACAGGTATTGATTTATCTGAGATTATCAACGCTGATTCATATGACGCAAAGGTAAATCGCAACGTAAATGTAACCGGACTTGATGGAGTGAATCTCGTTGTAAATGCGGATACGGACAAAAACGGTGAAAAGACTGAAAATTAAATAGTGTTATATTAATCCGCTATACGATAGGTGAGTATAGCGGATTTTTAATATTTTCTGAAAAAAGACAAATATTTGAAAATTACATGATTATATGATATATTTTGTTGCATAAAAGCAGATTGCCTGTACATGGTGACATATATAAATAATGAAGAGGAAAATCTATGAACGATAAAAGAAGGATAATAGCAATATTTATAATTGTTGCGATAGTAGCTGCACTGGCTGCAGTTGCCACATTTTTTGTGATTAAGTCAGCAAAAAACGAGGCTAAAGGCTCGTCACAGATGACGGAAACAGCCACAGAGGATAGTTCAGACAAGGAAGACCCGCAGCATACGGGCGACAATGCCGGCTCAATGAGTGTTACAACTGATGAGGGAGCTTCTGCGGATGAGACACAGATACTGTCTGCAAGCACTGTTGCGGAAAATAGTAATCTGACCTTCGGAATTGATGTATCTAAATATCAGGGCACCATAAAGTGGGACAAGGTTGCCGCAGGCGGAATTGATTTTGCAATGATACGTGTGGGCTACAGAACCCAGAAAACAGGCGAGATGTGTGTTGATACAAATGCAAGATACAACATGCAGGAGGCGCAGAAAAATGGCATAAAGGTCGGGGTATATTTCTTTTCATCAGCAGTAAATGAAACAGAAGCCATTGAGGAGGCAGACTGGGTAGCAGACTACATCTCAAAATATCAGATTACATATCCTGTGGCATTTGACTGCGAGGGCTTCACTGACTCAGCCAGCAGACAGTATGGCATGTCATCAGAGGCACGCACCAAAGTAGCTGAGGCATTTTTGCAGGAAATATATAATAAAGGATATACACCTATGTTTTACGCTGCAATGAATGAGTTGTCGGCAAACAGCCAGTGGGATACTAAAACACTTGAGAGCAGGTACAAAATCTGGGTGTCACAATATCCGGACACGGCTTATCCGGAAACACCACAGTCATCTTATGAGGGCACACATGCTATGTGGCAGTATACCAATAAGGGAAAGGTGTCAGGGATTGATAAGCCGGTAGATTTGAATGTTGCATACTTTGGGTTTGATGAAACAGAGTCTGCAAAAAATGGAGATGCGGCTGACAATGCAGCAGCTGATCCGGAAGCAAATATGAAGTTTTCGGATGTAAATGAGACCGTAACTGCCAAGGAGAGCGTCAATCTGAGGGATATTCCAAGTCAGGGCAATGACAGCACAATTAAGGTAACGCTGAATAACGGTGATACAGCAACAAGAACAGGCGTCAGTGACAGTGGATGGTCACGTGTCGAATATAATGGACAGACATATTATGCCATTTCAAACTACCTCACAACAGATATGAACTATGTAGTTCCCGGGCAGGACGGAAGTGGCAGCGGAGACGGACTGAAGACAAAGTTCAAGGAGTGTAATGATACTGTCACTGCAAAAATAGAGGTTAATCTGCGTGCACTTCCAAGTGTCACAAATCCGGATGCTACAGTCATCGCAACGATAAAAAATGGGGAAACCGTCACCAGAACCGGAATCAATGAGGAGTTTGGCTGGTCACGCGTGGAATATAATGGACAGACACTTTATTGTGTGACAAGCTATCTGAGTGTGCAGTAATATAATGAACGCAGTGTTTTAGGGAATAAAGTCAAAAAAATAAAATGTTATTAATCTAAAATCATGCATAAAGTAGAAATAGTGTAAAAATGTCATGGATATAATGATAGAATTGTTTGAGATAGTGCGTTAAAATACAAAATAACGAAATACGTAAGTAAAGGGGCATTTTATGGAATATTCAGCAATTTTTCATGACATGGATAAAAGATTCTGCTATGCGATAGATAAGGATTTGTTTGTGATACGCGTGCAGGTAAAAAAGGATGATATGAAGGAGGTAATCCTTCACTATGAGGATAAGTATATACCAATGGAGCGCAAGGATACGCGAATGACTCTTCCTATGAAGAAGGTAGCTACCTCGCAGTTTCACGATTATTATGAAGCACAGATTCAGATGCATCTGATATGTCTGAGATACTTTTTTGAATTTACGGACATGCAGGGTGAAAAGGTATATTACGGCAATTATGAGTTCGATAAGGAGTGCATCACAAACAGGGACAGAATGTTTGACTGCCCGCAGAATCTCAGAGAGGAAGAGATGTTTGAGGTGCCACAATGGGCAGCCAACAAGGTAGTGTATCAGATTTTTCCGTCGCGCTTTGCCGCAACACAGCCGGTGGACAAAGAGCTGTGGTATAAGGCGCCGATTACGCCTATGGATGATTTGCATGGCAATCTCAGGGGAATCATAGAACATCTGGATTATATTAAAGATCTGGGAATCGATGTGGTGTATCTGACACCAATCTTTAAATCAAATTCATGCCATAAGTATGATACTATTGATTATTATCAGGTTGACCCATCATTTGGAACAACAGAGGACTTAAAGGAGCTTGTACAAAAATCCCACGAGCGTGGCATGAAGGTAGTGCTGGATGCGGTATACAATCACACAGGAAGAGAATTTTTCGCATTTCAGGATATACTTGAAAAGGGCGAAAAGTCAAAATATCTCGACTGGTATTTTATCGACGAGCTGCCGCCTAGGGGTGAATGGGGAGAAATTCCAAACTTCAAATGCTTCGGCTATTACGGTGGAATGCCAAAGCTTAATCTGAAAAATCCTGAGGTTGAAAAATACATCACGGATGTTGCCTGCTACTGGATTAAGGAATGTGATATTGACGGATGGAGACTGGATGTAGGAGACGAAATCAGTCATTTCTTCTGGAAGAATTTCAGAAAGGCAATCAAGGCAGTAAAGAAGGATATGCTGATAATTGGTGAGATATGGCACTACGCAGGAGACTTCCTAGAGGGAGATGAGTGGGATACTGTCATGAATTATCCATTCTACCTGAATCTGATAGACCTGCTTGCAGACGAAAAGATTAATGTCAGCCAGTTTGTACAGAATCTGGGATATCTGAAGGGGCGCTTAAACAAAAAGTGCTATCCGCTGATGTGGAACCTGATTGACAGCCACGATACAGCAAGATTTTTACATCTGTGCCATGATAATAAGAAAAAGCAGCATCTCGCAGCAGCCTTTCAGCTGCTACTGCCCGGAATGCCTATGGTCTACTATGGTGATGAGTATGCAATGCCGGGAGCAAATGATCCGGACTGCAGACGAGGCATGTACTGGGATGAGGAATACCAGGACAAGGAGATGTATAATTGGTATAAGAAGCTCATGCAGATTAGAAAAGCACATGCATGCATCGTAGAGGGCGAAATGATTGAGACAATCACAAATGACGATGATGATACGATTGTTATGATCAGAAAAAACGGCGAAGAGACAATCGCAATGCTTTTCAATTGCGGCAGCAGTGTAAAGGAATTTAATGAGTATGCCGAGAAATATAATCTGCTGACAGATAGCGCATTTGACGGAAAAGTAGACGGGCTTGACGCTGCCGTAATTGTGCTTTAAAAACATTATATGGATTATCTATAAGAAGTCATGGAGCTTTGCACATCAGGAAAACGGAAAGATGGTAGAAGCGACGAAAAATAGGTAAATCGCAGTAAAATAATTTTATATGAGTTTTTATGGACAGGAAATTGCAGGCAGCTGCTTTTTCCTGTCTTTTTGCATAAAATCAATTCTGTTGAGGTAAAATTGAGATTGACATTGTATTGTATGAGTATAAAATACAAGGAATCAGGTGATGTACAATGAAAAGGCATAAGATATGTAAAATTATTTTTGCTATACTGGCAGTTTTTTTATGTGTGGCTTTTTATGAGTTAATCGGAATCTGCGTCACATATAAAAAACAGCCGGCGGTGTCTGATGCTACTATAAAGGAAACACAAAATATTATGAGTGTGGCGGGGAGAGAGAATACGGAAAGAGCAGTAATCATTGAAAAAAATTCGCAGGCTCTTTTAGAAAGAGTTAGATTAATCCAAAATGCAAAGGATGAAATAATCCTTTCTACATTTGCATTTAAATCAGACGAAAGCGGAAAATTGATTTTAGGAGCACTGCATGATGCGGCAGACAGAGGCGTACATGTCCGCATATTGGTAGATGGAATGGAGAGCTGGATTGATATGGAGGGTAATCCATATTTTTATGGATTATCTTCGCATGAGAATGTTGAGATTAAGCTGTACAATAAAGCAAATCCGCTTAAGCCATGGAAGACAATGGGAAGAATGCATGATAAATATCTGATTGCAGATGGTAAAATATATATTCTTGGCGGAAGAAACACATATAATTATTTTTTGGGTGATTTTCCGGGGCATAAAAATTTTGACCGGGATGTGTTAGTTGTCTGCGATGAGCCACAGAAAGATAATTCGGTCAATCAGCTTTGGAATTATTTTGAAACAATATGGGAACAGGAGGACTGTCGGTATTTTCATAATAGTAAAAAATTAGCTGACAGACAATCTGTAAAGAAAGCAGTTTTAGAGCTGCAGGAAGGGTATCAGCAATATTTTGAAGTTAATAAGGAAAAAATTTGTGATACAGATTATGCGGATGAAACCTTTGAAACAGAAAAGATTATATTGTTATCAAACCCAATCCACACCCAAGCTAAGGAACCGGTGGTATGGTATCAGCTGGGAGAATTAATGAAAAATGCAAAGGAACGCGTAAAAATTCATACACCATATATTATTTGCAATGATATGATGTATAATACATGGGAGGAAATTGCACAGAAGGTTCCGGACTTTTCTATTATGACAAATTCTGTTGCAAATAACGGAAATCCATTTGGAGCTGCTGATTATGCCAAAAACAGAAACAGAATTTTAGAAACAGGAATTGATATCTGGGAATATGAAGGCGGTTATTCGTATCATGGAAAAAGTATTCTGATTGACGATGATCTGTCAGTAATAGGTTCATTCAATATGGACATGAGAAGTACTTATCTGGATACAGAGCTGATGCTTGTAATACGCAGTAAAGAGATTAATAAACAGCTGGAGGATGGCATGATGGAGTATGAGAGCGTGTCCAGACAGGTATTAGACGACGGAACATATTATGATCCGTATCATGTAAAGCCGATTGAATTAACAGAAAAACGTAAAAGAAAGGTGTTTCTGGTACAGCATCTGCTTGGATGGGCAAGGGATTTGTTTTGATTAAAGGAGAACATAAAGCGTGTTTAAGATATTAATTGTAGAAGATGATAAGGAATTAAGTCTGTTATTCCAAAAGGTGCTTGAAAAGAGCGGATATCAGGTCAAAAGTGCGTCGGATGGAGCACAGGCACTGGAGGTATTGGACAGAGAATATATTGATTTAATCATTTCCGATATAATGATGCCGGTTATGGATGGATATGAACTTGTGTCGGAGCTTCGTTCGGCGGGATATCAGATACCGGTGCTTATGATTACTGCAAAAAGCAGCTTCGATGATATGCGTCAGGGCTTTCTTTCGGGAAGTGACGACTATATGGTAAAACCTGTAAATGTCAATGAAATGGTTTTAAGGGTAGGGGCACTGCTTCGTCGTGCACAGATACTGAACGAACACAAAATTGTGATTGGCTCAACCGAGCTTGATTATGATGCAATGACAGTTGTGACCGGTGATGAAGCGCTTGTCCTGCCAAAAAAAGAATTTCTGCTTTTATACAAGCTGGCAGCTTCACCGGGCAGGACATTTACGAAGCAGCAGCTAATGGATGAGGTATGGGGATATGAGACGGAGGCAGACCCACATACGATAGAGGTACATATAGGAAGAATCAGGGAGCGTTTTAAAGAAAATCCGGATTTCGAAATTGTAACAATGCGTGGTCTGGGATACAAGGTGGTGAAAAAATAATGGAACATAAAAAGAAAAAAGAATTGCGTATCCGCTCGTGTCTGACTGGTGCAATCTGGCTGGCACTTGCATTTTCTATGCTGATATCAGCCTTGTTGTTTGCGTTTTTGAATCATTTTTTGGATTTGCCCGGGAAAATACCGGGCCTTGGCTGGCTTTTGATTTTTAATACATTGATAGCAGGACTTATTACATTATTTATCAATGCAAAGCTCCTTGAGCCGATTACCAGGCTCAGTAAAGCAATGAAAGCAGTTTCCCAGGGAGATTTTGAACAGCATCTGGAAACAAACAGTCGCATAGCCGAGATTGGAGAATCCTATCAGAGCTTTAATGTCATGACAAAAGAGCTTCGTGCAACAGAGATGTTGCAAATGGATTTTGTATCCAATGTTTCCCATGAATTCAAGACACCAATCAATGCAATTGAAGGCTATACGATGCTGCTCCAGGGAGATGAGCTGTCACAGGAGCAGGAGGGGTATGTAGAAAAAATCCTGTTTAATACTCAAAGGCTTTCAGGCCTTGTTGGAAATATTTTATTGTTATCAAGGCTGGAAAATCAGAATATTCCAATGAAAAAAACCAAATATCGTCTGGATGAACAAATCCGTCAGGCATTTCTTGCATTGGAAGACAAATGGACTGAAAAAGGAATTGGCTTTCAGGTGGAGATGGAGGAGGTCAGATATGTTGGAAATGAAGGGCTTTTTATGCATATCTGGATGAATCTTTTGGATAATGCAATCAAGTTTAGTCCACAAAATGGGACAATCACCATGTTTCTAAGGCATGAAAATGATTCTGTGCAGTTTATTCTGGAAGACGAGGGACCGGGAATCGCGGATGATGCAAAAGCCAGAATATTTGACAAGTTTTATCAGGTGGATGGTTCCCATAAAGCCGAGGGAAACGGCCTTGGTCTGGCACTTGTGAAAAGAATTGTAGACATCGCCGGTGGAACAATCAAAGCTGAAAACCGGGAATACGGAGGATGCAGATTTGTAGTAGAACTGCCAATAAAGAATTATAATGAGTAGCTATTTAGAACATGATAGTTACAATAATAAAATAATAAGATAAAAAGATAGGAGAATTTACATGACATTTTATCAGGAACTGCAGTTAAATCAGGCCGGCTCTAAAAGCCTGCTGAAAAATAGTAAAACAATGAAAGAAAAACTATACCATGCGTTTGTATATATGGTGAAGATAGCTGTGACAATGGTTTTTTGCTTTGCCTTTGTTACTGCCTCAAGCATCATATTGGGAAAGGATAACAGCATTGTGGGAGTAGTGGTCTTATTATGCGTTATGGTATTTCGAAACGCTGATCTGGGAATCCATACAGGACACTCTACATGGCTTTTGGCATTGTTCTTTGTAATTATGACAGTATGCCCACATCTGGCGAATCAGCTTTCACCGCTTCCGGCGCTGCTTATAAACATTGCAGCTCTTGCAGTGCTGATTCTGTTCGGATGCCATAATCCATTTATGTTTAATCAATCCACACTGGTTCTTGGCTATTTATTGTTATATGGATATGATGTGTCAGGAAAAAGCTATATGCTTCGAATAGCAGGGATGGCCGCAGGAGCTGCCATCACATGCCTGGTATTTTACAGAAATCATAAAAACAGAGACTATAAAAGAAATATGAAAGCTGTAATTGAGGAGTTTGACCTTTCTTCATCACGTACAAAATGGCAGCTGTGCCAGATACTATGCGTACCGTTAGTTCTATGTATTGCACAGCTTTGCAATATGCCGCGTGCAATGTGGGCAGGTATTGCAGCCATGTCTGCCATCCTGCCGTTTATGGAGGATATGCAGTACAGAGTCAAAAAAAGGATTGTCGGTAATATTGCCGGGGTTATATGCTTTACGGTATTATACTTCCTGCTTCCGCCATCAATCTATGCGTACATAGGAATCATAGGTGGAATCGGCGTGGGATTATCGGCACAATACGGCTGGCAGGCTGTTTTTAATACATTTGGTGCTCTGGCTATAGCTGCAGAGAGCTATGGGTTAAAGGGAGCAGTCAGCCTCAGGGTGATTCAGAATGTGTTTGGAGTCGTATTTGCGTTGGTATTTTGTGCTGTATTTTACAGATTTATGTCAGGGAAAGCGTCGGTGAAAGAGAAAGCTGTATAATACAAGTGGAAACGTGTAATCAGTCATAAGGAATTGTATTCTTCAGATGAAACAGTCCCAAAATCCAAAGTGAAGGAAAAGGTTAAAACAAATATGAGTCAGATAATATTGGCGTCGGCATCACCGCGCCGCAAGGAATTATTAGAGCAGATTGGGGCAGAGTTTGTTGTCTGTCCTGCAAAGGGAGAAGAGATAATCACAGAGGAGAAGCCATCTGCGGTTGTCATGGAGCTATCCCGTCAAAAGGCAGAGGAGGTAGCGTCAGGTGTGCTTACCTACAATGAACAGCATGCAGAGCTTGTGACACCGCAGGATATTCTTGTAATCGGAGCGGATACGGTAGTGGCTTATGAGAATCAGATTCTTGGAAAGCCGAAGGACGAAGAAGATGCCAGGCGTATGCTTTCGATGCTTTCGGGAAAAACACACAGTGTCTATACAGGGGTAACGTTTGTTTTTATTGACAAAGCCGGAAGAACCGGAGAACACTGCTTTTATGAGAAGACGGATGTCAGCATGTATACACTGACGGAAGAGGAAATTGACCGCTATATTTCAAGCGGAGATCCGATGGATAAAGCAGGAAGCTATGGGATACAGGGGCGCTTTGCCATCCACATTAAGGGAATACAAGGTGATTACAATAATGTGGTAGGGCTTCCGGTAGCGCGCCTGTATCAGGAGCTTAGAAAGCTTGGAGTTGATGTTTAGCGAAGTCTTTTTTTAATAGCCGGTCCGATAAGCATGGCAATTATCATTTTTATCAGGTCGCCCGGGATAAATGGGAACACACATATTGAGAGCGCACCGCTGACTGTGCTTTTTGCCTCAAAGCAGAACCACGCTGTACCGAGTACATAGCATATGATAGTTCCGACAATCATACCAATGAGCTGAAGCCAAGGCTGGTGGAAATGATCGATTACAAGTCCTGCAATAATTGCCATGGCAATAAAACCGATGATGTATCCGCCTGTAGGGCCGGCAAGCTTAGCTGGGCCACCGGTGAAGCCTGAAAATACAGGGATTCCGACAAGTCCGATAAGCAGGTAAATGAGGTAGCTTATAGTTCCACGTTTCCATCCGAGCAGATATAATGAAATATATATGGCCAGGTTTGTCAGTGAAATCGGTACCGGCCCAATCGGGATAGATAATGGTGCAAGAATACATGTGACAGCTGTCATGAGCGCTGTTACCGTTATGGCATAGGTCGTTCCATGCTTGTAGTCTATAGTTTCTGTCTGGTTCATGATAAAATCTCCTTTTTGTAAATTTCATAGTAATTTTTGTACGGTTAACACATTAACATGAAAAGATGTCAATTGTCAACCGTAACTGCAATAAAGGTTTACAATTATCGGGGAGTAATGAAAAAAAATACTAACATCGGTATATACGTACGCTATTCGGAAAACATGGATACTTGGAAAATGTCTGAAAATGTCTGAAAATCATTAAAAACAATCGACATTACAGCCAATAAACGCTATAATAGATACATTAAGATAAATGTACTGGGACTTGTATTATCCACAGCCGTCACGCGGTACGGCTGTCGCGGATAGCGTCAGGCCCCGGGAAGGGGAATTATATGCAGGATAAAAAGCAAAAAAAGGCAAAAATACAGGTTATATTTCTAATTCTTATTTCCACGCTTGTTATTTTAGCGGATTTTTATGCGATAATTAATTATCCAAAGGAATACATGCTCATTGCAGCAATCACAGTTATCTTTATGATTTGCCTGTGGGGAGTGATAAGCGGATTTTTCTCACTGAGTGCTCTAAAGGAGGACAGGAGGGAGGAACAGTATGACAGTATTTTTAAGTCGGAAAAGGCATCTTACCTCATGCTTAGAAAGTATTTTGATGAGATAGAGGGAAAGATTGAGATACTGCAGAAGGAGTCAAAGATTCCGACTGAGGATATAATCAATGCACAGAAGGGAATCGCAAAGGTTGTTATCAACAGGAATAAGGAAAATGCTGATGCGATTATGAACTCTAATGAACAGCTTATGGAGACTTTTGAGCATCTTGAGAATAAGCTCAAGGAGAGCAATGATTTCATTATTGAGAGCCAGAAAAATGTGATTTATGACAACCTCAAGGACATTATGGAAAAGCAGCAGGTTCTGTCTGACAGCATAAAGGATATGGAAATCCGTCTGAGTCAGGCAATCACAGCAAATCCTATTCAGTTTACAGCAAATGTTGAGATGCCTAAGCAAACGATCGACGCACCACAATCAGCACCGGCCATGGAGGCGATACCTGAACCGGAATCTGTACAAGCGAATGAGTCAGAACAGATACCTGAGCCTATTCCGGTAAATGAGCCGGAGCCTGTAGTTGAGACACCACATGTACCTGAACCGGAACCTGTAAGTGAGACACCACATATACCTGAACCGGAACCTGTAGTAGAGCCAGGCCCTGCTGCAGAAGAATCTGTTGCAGATACGACAAACAGCGACCCGAACCGTCAGCTGAGTGCAGATGAAATAGCAGCACTTTTTGCAAGTGCAAACGCAGGTGCGACAGAACCTGAATCAGAGCCGGCAGAGAAAGTGATTACGGAACCGGTCACAGAGGCACCTCAGGCACCTGAGCCGGAGCCTGTAAGTGAACCGGAACCTGCAAAGTCTCCGGTTGTAGATTTGAATAACACAAATCGTAATCTGACACCGGATGAGATAGCAGCTTTATTTAGCAGTATGTAGTATTTTGGTAACTATTCAGTAAAGAAATATGCGGTATTGCATATTTCGTAAAAAATGAAGAAATAATATTTTGTAATTATCTCACAAATATGTTAAAGTGTGCATGTTATAAAAATATGCACACTTTATTTTTTTGAAAGGAAATATAAAAAATATATGGAAACAATCAGATTTGACGAATTAGAACTAAACCCTAAGATTTTGCGAGGCATCAAGGATATGGGCTTTGAGGAGGCAACTCCAATACAGGCTCAGGGAATCCCGGCAGTGCTTTCGGGCAGGGATGTAATCGGACAGGCGCAGACCGGAACAGGAAAGACAGCAGCCTTTGGTATTCCGGTGCTTGAGAGCGTTGATGCATCAAGTCACAAGACACAGGTTATCATCCTCTCTCCTACAAGGGAGCTTGCCATCCAGGTGGCAGATGAAATCAGGAAGCTTGCAAAATATATGCATGGTGTGAAGGTACTTCCGGTATACGGAGGACAGGATATCAGCCGCCAGATTAAGGCACTTAAGGGCGGTGTGCAGATTATTATCGGAACCCCGGGGCGTCTTATGGATCATCTCAGGAGAAAGACAATCAGGCCTGACCATGTAAAGACAATAGTGCTCGACGAGGCAGACGAGATGCTCAACATGGGCTTTAGGGAGGACATCGAGACAGTGCTCGAATACCTGCCACAGGAGCATCAGACAGTACTTTTCTCGGCAACAATGCCAAAGCCTATTTTGGAAATTACAAGAAAATATCAGCATGATGCTATCAATATCAAGATTGTGAAAAAAGAGCTGACAGTCGCAAACATCGACCAGTATTACTATGATGTGAAGCGCAAGGACAAGATAGATGTACTCACAAGACTGTTGGATTACTATAATCCAAAGCTCTCACTTGTATTCTGCAACACCAAGAAGATGGTCGACGAGCTGGCATATGAGCTTTGCGGACGCGGCTACAGTGCAGAAGGACTTCATGGCGATATGAAACAGGTGCAGAGAGATCGTGTCATGAAGAATTTCAGAAACGGAAAGACAGATATTCTTATTGCCACTGATGTCGCAGCGCGTGGAATTGATGTGGATGATGTGGAGGCTGTTTTCAATTATGATCTGCCTCAGGATGACGAGTATTATGTACATAGAATCGGTCGTACAGGAAGAGCAGGCCGCTGTGGAAAGGCATTCTCCTTTGTAAAGGGCAAGGAGGTATATAAGCTCAAGGACATACAGCGCTACTGCAAGACAAAAATCTATGCACAGCCAATTCCATCATCTGATGATGTTGCCAAAATCAGGGCAGAAAAGATTATGGACCAGATTTCCACCATTATAGATGAGGAAAATCTCACAAGTGTCATTGATATTATAGAGAATCAGATAAATGAGTCAGATTACACGGCAATGGATATAGCGGCGGCATTTTTATACCAGGCTATGGGTGCTTCAGAGATATCCACAGCTGAATCAAAGGACGACTATGATTTCCACAATACAGGAGCAGAGGATGGCATGGTACGTCTGTTTATCAACGTAGGAAAGAAGGACAAGATAAAGCCGGGTGACATTTTAGGTGCCATTGCAGGCGAGTCAGGCATGCCTGGCAGGCTTGTCGGTGCAATCGACATGTACGACAAGTATACATTTGTTGAGGTGCCGGCTGAGTATGGCAAGGAAGTGCTTAATGCCATGAAGAATGCAAAGATAAAGGGCCGCTCTGTGAACATGGAGCCTGCAAATTCACGATAGCAAAGTCAGGCTTTTCTGATGACGCATCAGCTTTTTTTGTTCTCAGTGGTTCTGAATAGTTACGATGGTTGTATAAAAAATACCGGGACACAAAATGTGTTGCCCGGTATTTTTGATTACTTGTCGTCATCGATTCCCCAATGCTCTTTCATGTAATCCTTTCCCATTCCTCCGCCGATATCATTTTGATTTCTGCGAAGATAATTTACAAATATTCCACCAACAACTGCAAAAATGATAAGTGCTGCCGGATTACTGGTTACACTGTTAGTTGTGAACAGTAACGTGGCCGTGGCTAGTCACACTGTTAGTTGTGAATAGTAATTGACCGGCGGCAAAATCACGCGTCAGCCAGCATCAGCACATGCTTCACAATTGATTTGATTATATTAACCGCAGTCTCCATGCCCTCCACTGATATGTGCTCAAACGGGCCGTGGAAGCCGTAGCCGCCGGTACCGAGGTTTGGACAAGGAAGTCCCATGAAGGATAAACGTGCGCCGTCTGTACCGCCGCGAACCGGGCGTGATAGCGGCTCTAGACCGTTTTCCTTTATAGCAGCTTTAGCCAGGTCGATAATGTACATGTTGTCCATTATGATTGAAAGCATATTCTCGTAGGAGTGGGTGATAGTCAAAGAAACAGTGCCCTCACCATATTTTTTGTTCATCTCTATCTCAAGAGAGCGGAGAGTATCAAGTCTTTTAGCAAAAAGAGCCTTGTCGTGGTCGCGCACAATATATGACAGATGGGCTGATGCTACATCACCGCTCATATCACACAGATGGTAAAAGCCCTCTCTGCCCTCAGTTGTGGCAGGAGTCTCGTTTGCAGGCAGCGCTGCGGCAATCTCGCAGCCAACCAAAGCAGCATTGACCATAATGTCCTTTGCTTCGCCCGGATGCACGTTGACGCCCTTTATGGTAAATACAGCGCTTGCGGCATTAAAGTTTTCATAGGCCACCTCGCCCTCGTAATCACCGTCCACGGTGTAGGCAAAATCTGCCTCGAAATAGTCCAGATCAAACAAATCCGCACCCTTTCCGACCTCCTCATCGGGGGTAAATCCAACCCAGATATCGCCGTGAGGAGTGCCCTCTGCGATAATCTGCTCTAAGGCGGTCATAATCTCAGCCACACCGGCCTTGTCATCGGCACCAAGCAGGGTAGTGCCATCTGTGGTAATGAGAGTGCGTCCGGTGAGGGCTTTAAGCTCAGGAAAATCGCTTACTCTCAGGTATTCGCCACTGCCTCTAAGCAGCACATCGCTTCCGTCATAGTGACGCAGCAGCTGTGGCTTGACATTTTCCCCGGAAAAATCAGGTGCAGTATCCATATGTGCAATAAATCCGACCGCTTTTTTGTGCTCCATGCCGGCAGTGGCAGGCAGCAGACCATACACGTAACAATGGTCGGTGAGCACAACCTTGGATAAGCCAAGCTCCTTAAGCTCTGACTCAAGCTCTCTTGCGAGTGCAAATTCCCTGTCACTGCTTGGTATTTTATCACTTGCTTCATCAGATGTGGTGTGATAGCCCACATATTTTAATAATCTTTCTTCTACTTTCATTATCAGTAAATCCTTTCTGAGAGACTTTGGATGGGAAATCTGGAATAAAAAGTCTCTGTATATAGAAAATAATATAGCTTAAAACGGTGTAAAATCTGTCTCTTATACACATCTGACGCTGCCGACGACTAGTCGAGTGT
>ENA-OYVX01000451-OYVX01000451.1-human-gut-metagenome-genome-assembly--contig:-NODE-451-length-20686-cov-6.257040_pt1 | contig 20686 bp, 17 predicted proteins | sample MGYA00244159_ERZ653375 | MGnify/ENA primary metagenome ERZ653375 (study PRJEB26926, sample SAMN06164942) | human gut metagenome | biome: ENVO:00009003; feature: ENVO:2100002; material: ENVO:00002003... | reverse complement strand
GACCCTTTGCACTTTGCACTTTCGCACTTTCACTATACCGACCACCGCCCCATGTGCTGACCGCATGGGGCTTTATCTTTGAAAGGAGAGCCTATGAGCAACGAAACCAACACCCGCACCGCCACCCCTACCGCATCCCCTCTGACCGCACAAGGTACACAGCAGCCCGTTATGGTAAAGAGGATTGGAAAGACAACCTATCGTGTCAAGCTGCATTTCAGCGAAACGAGCAAGGAAACGATGACCGATAAGATTAAGCGGCTTATTTTGAATGATTGTGCAAAAGAGTTTGAACAAAGCGAAAAAATTTCTTAAACACCCTTGACAAAGCGTATCAGATCATATCCGCTGTGGTACATATGGACGAGAAAACGCCCCATATGCACCTTTGCTTTGTCCCGCTGACGGAGGATGGGCGGCTCAGCGCCAAGGAAATCGTAGGCAACAAGAAGAAGCTGACGCAGTGGCAGGACCGATTTTGGGAGCACATGGTCAAGAAATACCCAGACCTGGAGCGCGGCGAGAGCGCCAGCGAAACCGGACGTGACCACATCCCGCCGCGGCTTTTCAAGGAAGCTGTTCACCTGAACCGGCGGAAGGAGCAGATTATGGCAATTCTGAACGACACCAATCCGTTCAACAAGAAAACCAAGGCGGAAGAACTGGCAGCGCTGTTGGACAAGTACATCCCCGGCGCGGAGGCCATGCGGACAAAGCTCAGAAAGTACGACGCAGCTTACAGGGAGCTGACCGCCGAAAATGCGGCGCTGGAGAAGCAGTTGGGTGCTGCCTCCAAGGAGAGCGTCCGCAAAAAGCTGGAGATCAGCCAGAAGCTGGGCGAGCTGGAGGAACTGCATCGTATGGTGGATGCCCTGCCTCCGGAGATTTTGCAGGCGGCAAAGCGGGCGGCGGCGTATAAGGCGCAGGAAAGATGAGGAAAATAAAGATATAAAGGAGGCTGGTTTTATTTGGAGATGAACGTCAGAGACGATCACAAGCTTGTTGAAATCTGGCTGACGAATGCAGAAAAAATTGACCCCGTTCTGCGGGAGGGGCTGAAAGAGATTTACGCCAAATACAAGGCGAAGAAATACATGGTCGCCGTGTTCGAGTCCGGCAAGGGCGATCTTTACGAGAACACGCGGGATCTGCTGCTCTACAACCGGCGCCGCAGCGCCGAAAAGGCCGTGCAGCAGGAGAAAAAGCAGCGAGCCGTGGGCAGGGAGCGCTGAATGATGGGCGGAGGGGAAAAATCCCTTCCGCCTTTTTCTTTTTTGCCCTTGCAAAGCTCGAAAACATCCTGTACAATATTATCTGAAATAAGATATTTGTGAAAAGATATATGTGGCTGGCACTGGCCGTCAGAGAACCGGAGGGAAAAGCAAATGGAACATGAAATGATGGAGCACAGTGAAATTCTCCTTTACAGCGATGAAAATGGAAAAGAATTTGTAAACGTTGTATTTATGGACGAAACATTCTGGCTGACGCAGGTTGGCATGGCGGAATTGTTTGACTCCAGTAAGTCCAATGTCAGCGAGCATTTGTCACACATCTTCGAGGAGGAAGAACTGGACAAAGCATCCTGCATGAGAAAATTCGGAATTTCCGAATTTTCTACGAAGCCTACCAATTTTTATAACCTTGACGCCATCATCGCCGTGGGTTACCGCGTGAACTCCAAAAAGGCCACACGCTTTCGTCAGTGGGCAACGAAGACACTGAAAGAGTACATTCAGAAGGGCTTTGTGCTGAATGACGAGCTGATGAAGAATGGCCGTCCGTTCGGCAAGGATTACTTTGATGAGCTCTTAGAGCGCATCCGGGAAATCCGCGCCAGTGAACGCCGTGCGTATCAGAAGATTGCAGATGTTTTCGAGCAGTGCAGCTACGACTACGACAAAAACAGCGAAACCACGAAAGCGTTCTATGCCTTCGTGCAGAACAAGCTGCACTATGCCGTCACCGGCATGACGGCGGCAGAGCTGATTTCCGAGCGGGCAACGCTGGACAGCCCCACCATGGGCCTGACCACATGGAAGGGTGCACCGGACGGCAAAATTCTCAAAAGCGACACGCTGGTGGCAAAAAACTACCTGAACGAAAAGGAGCTGGCCCATCTGAATCGGCTGGTCACTATGTTTATCGACTACGCCGAGTTGATGGCGGAGGATGAGCAGCTTATGAGTATGCAGGATTGGCTGGACGAAACCGACCGCTTCCTCACCAATAACCGCCGCAAGGTGCTGGATAGCAAGGGACATATCTCCCGGGAGACGGCGGCAAAGAAGGTCGGCGCAATTTACGAGGAGTTCCGCAAAAAGCAGGACGCCGAATACATCTCTGAGTTTGACCGGGAGATGGCAAAATATCTGAAGGGTGGTGAGCCAGATTGATCGAAACATTTGACATTGCGGGCTATGCCCGCATTTCCGTGGACGATGAGCAGGAGCAGAAGAACATCTCCATCGAAAACCAGAAGGCCATCATCGAAGATTATGTAAAAACCCACTTTCCCGGCAGCACGCTGACGTTTTTTGAAGACCGCGACCGCTCCGGCTACACCTTCGACCAGCGCGAGGGCTATCAGGAGCTGCGCCGGGGGTTGATGCGGCACAAATATGACATCCTCATCATCAAGGACTTTTCCCGTTTCTCCCGCCGCAATTCGCGCGGCCTCGTGGAGCTGGAAGACCTGCGCGACGCGGGCGTGCGCATCGTCTCCATCGGCGACGGCATCGACTTTCCCAATGACGACGACTGGCTGAAAATCCAGTTCCAGTTCCTTGTGAACGAAATGCCCGTCACGGACACCTCCCGCAAGGTGCGCAGCGTGGTGAAGCGGCGGCAGAACGACGGCGAGTGGATCTGCGCCGCGCCCTACGGTTACATCGTCACCGAGGGGAAGCAGTTTGAGATCATCCCCACCGAGGCGGCCACCGTCCGGCAAATCTTCGACCTTTACAACAACGCCGGTTGGGGCTACAAAAAAATCGCCAACTATCTTACCGACGAGGGCGTTCCCACGCCGCGCATGTCCGAGCGGATGCTCAAGGAGGCGGCAGGCAAGAAGACGAAGCGCGACGCCAAGAACGCGTGGGCCATCGCCACGGTGCAGGGGATTCTCGACAACGATTTCTACATTGGCACGCTCCGTCAGGGCAAATATACCCGCGCCAAGATCAACGGCAAGGACATCAAACGCAACGACGACGAGCACATTGTCATCGAGAACCACCATCAGGCCATCATCGACTACCGCACCTTCGCCATCACCCGTGCCTTGCGGGAAAAGCGCAGCCGGAACAACTATCGCGGCGTGAAGGTCAACGACAACGTGTACTCAGGATTCCTGCAGTGCGGCGACTGCGGCAGTCCGCTGTTCGCCATGAGCCGCAGCGACCTGGCCCCCGCCTACACCTGCGGAACCTATCATCGCCGGGGGCTCAAGGGCTGCACCAGCCACCATATCCGGGTGGACAAGCTGGATGAGCTGCTGAAAAGCTATGTCCGCAAGCTGGCAGAAAACTCCGCCGAAATGCTGAAGCAGCTCAACGAGGAGCTGAAGCGGGAGAACGATCAGGTAGCGGAAACGGAGCAGTCTGCGGACAATCTCGCCGCGGTGCTGGACGATCTCACCGAAGAATTGAAGGTGACGAAGCGCCAGCGCATTCGGGAAATTATGAAAAAGCCCGAGCAGGAGGCATCCATCGAGGCGCTGTATGACGAGATGGAAGACGACCTGCAAAAAAAGATCGACGGCCTCAACCACCAGATCGACCTGCTCTCTGACAAGCGCAACACCATCATTCAGGTGAACCGCGTGGCCAAGACCGCCATCGACGTGTTCCATGACATTCTGGAAAAGGACAAGCTGGAGCGGAACGACCTGGAGCTGCTGATCGGCAAAATTCTCGTCTTTGAGGATCATTTAGAAATTAAGCTCAAAACCGACATCGACACGCTGCTGCGCTGCGGCACGCTGGAGGACGCCGCAAATTTTAAGCAAGGCACGAAAAATATCGAAAGCACGCTGATCCAGTCCTCAAAAGGCCACGAGGACAAGGTTTTCCGTGTCCGTGTTATCAGTGACGGCGACCCGTTGGAGATCTACACCACCCGGGAGGGGGAGGTCATTTTCAAGAAGTATTCCCTGCTGGGGGGACTGGAGGACTTTGCGGCGCAGTTCTGCGATGCCCTCAACCGCACCAGCGGCTTCACCGCCGCCGTCACCGACCGGGACGCCGTGATCGCCATCACCGGCGCCGGAAAGCGGGAGCTGCTGGGCAAGTCCCTGTCTGAGGCTCTGTCCCGGGTCATGGAGGAGCGCCGCATCTACTGCTGCCAGGGCGCGGACCAGCCCCTGCCCGTCACCGACGGAAACGACCGCTACACCGCCGCCGTGGCCGCGCCCATTCTCTGCGAAGGCGACGTGCTGGGCCTGGTGCTGTTCTTGTCGGCGGAGGGCCAGGTCCCCGGCGAGGGGGAGTATAAGCTGGCCCAGACCGTGTCCGCCTTCCTGGGAAAGCACATGGAATCGTGAAAACAGACCGCCGGAGGCGCTGCCTCCGGCGGTGCTTTTTCAGGACTTTTCTCAGAACGACACGGTCAGCAGCATCTTGAAGCGCTCCTGGCCATAGACCGCGTGGGGGATGTCCTTGGGCATAATCAGGGTCTGGCCCTCATGCAGCAGGAACTCCTGCCCGCCCACGGTGAAGCGGCCGGTGCCCTCCAGCACCGTCACCATGGCGTCGCCGCCGGCGGCGTGGGTGCTGATCTCCTCGCCCTTTTCAAATGCGAACAGGGTCATGCTCATCAGCTCATTCTGCACCAGGGTGCGGCTGATGATCTGACCGGCCTGATAGTCCACCTGTTCCCGCAGCTCCAGGGCGGTCTGCTTTTCGATATTCTTATACATGATACGCTCCTCCTTGTCCCGTAGTTTGCCGGGACGCCTCATTTTTTATACACGATCCGCTGGATAAGCCGGACCGTGTTGTTGCCGACGTTTTCATAGCAATAGGGCTGACTGCCGGGGAAGGACAGGCAGTCCCGGTTCTCCAGGCGATAGGTCTCGCCGCCGGTGGTGACCTCCGCCGTTCCGGACAGGGATGTGACATACACCCAGGAGCCGGGGACCCGGTCCGGCCCCTCATAGCGGCCGCTGATGAACAGGTCCAGCTGGAGGGACTCGCTGCGGGACTCCGGGTCAAAGGGGAACAGCCGGTAGGCGATGACCTTTCCGCCGCACAGCCGCTGTCCGGCCACGTCCACCGCCCGATACAGGGCCGTAGGCGGGTCGTCGTGGCAGGCGATCAGCTGCTCCAGGGGGACGTGCAGCCCCAGGGCCACCCGGCTGAGCACTGACACCGTGGGGTTGGCCAGGCCCCGCTCGATCTGGCCCCACATGCTCTTGGACACCCCGGACAGCTCCGCCGCCCGGTCGATGCTGAGCTTCTGCGCTTTTCGGATGCGGTGGATGTTCTCCGCCACCGCCTGCTGAATGTCCATGGGCATTCCCTCCAATATCTTGAGCATTTTCGCCACTATATTACCGGATTCTGCCGCATCTGTCAAGGCCGGAACCCGAAATCAAAACCTCCGGCTAAGCCTGAGGTCTGATCTGGCCCTGTAAGGGCCTATTACTGGCAAGTCCCTCAAAGAGCACCGAATTTTCTTCACGCACATTCTCTGCCCTACCGCCCGTAAACAGGCCATCACCGTCACAGTCAAGCTTTTGTTTGTCGTTGGTTTTATTACTTGTCATGAATTAGTCTCCTTGTTTTTGTAAGTCTTGGCCGGCAAACCTTTGCCTTACTTTAACTCGGAGACTTTTTCTTGTCTACTCTTCCCCTCGCCATAGGCTATTTTTTCCCACCGGCAGAGCCGGTGGTTTTCTTTGTGAACCAACAAAACAAACCCTGTAACCGTCGTGGTTACAGGGTTTGCGTGGAGCTGCTGGGCGGATTCGAACCGCCGACCTCATCCTTACCAAGTGATTTTTGGTGTTTTTTATAACGATTTCCGTTTATTTTTAGTCGTTTTTGTTCCGAACGGCGTTGTTTCCAGAACTTTCGAGAAGTGCAGCCTCCGTTGTTTCCACATCTGTCTGTGGTGGAACTGTGGTCAAGCCGCAATTTTACGCATTCGCCCGCTGATCGTCAGAAACCACATCCGCTGTATCTCTATCAGTCACTCGCCAGAGTTTTTTACTTTATATACCGCTTTCTTCAGACAGTATATTATAGAATGCCTCTAACTCGTCAATTACCAGCTGTGTAATTGTATGCCCTAAGAAACTATTATCATTAATATCATGTTCGGCAAGAACTCGGAACAGCTTTTCATTAAAGTTATATGCCTGAATCTGTTTCAAAAACTCTTCTAAACTAACTCTTGCAAGTCTACCCTTATCGCAAAGCTGATAAACAACAAATGCAACACTCATCTTGAAACGAAGCTTGACTATGTGCTCTATGTCTAACATACTTTCCGACAATAGTGAGATGTAGTGAAGCGAAACTGGATATCTAATATATGGGATACAGCCGTACTCTATACACGATACAAGAACATCAATGGCTTGTTGGATACACCCAAATACAAGTATAAAGAAATTGTATGAATCTGGCTTGGCTCGATCTACCATGTATTTGGTTCCAGACAAAGCGCCCCTGAACCGCTCTCCAAATGGTAACATCACATTATCATCTTCCGAGAACATCACTAATCTTCCAATATCTTCACGGGCAAATCGTATAATATCATCAATGCTGTTACACTTTGCAAAGTAATCGTTCAGATTGTCGATTCCATTAAAAAGGCTAATAAATGCTTGTCCCCCGACGCTATAGAGCGAATGATAGCCATTTGATTGGTTGAGAAGTCGAAGCGGCAGTATGAGGATTTCACCATGAACATTTTCTAATAGCTTCAGATTATCTTCTGCTGTCACTCCGATTTGCTCATATAGAAATTCAGCATCTTTGCCATCTGGCATTTTACTTCGTATTTCTGAATACTTACTCAGAGGATCATCAAGAATATGCTTGTCTCCCATTAACAAAAAAGGTAAGTGTTCGTTATCCTCAAAATCCATAAATGTGGCAGCCGTGAAAACGTAACTGTTTTCACCAGGGAACCAAGCTTTTAGATACAGCTGTATTTCCTCGATATGACGCAGCCAGAATAAATTAATTTCATCCAACGCTTCTGGTGAATGGCTACTTTTTAATTTTGGCAACAAAGTTGCGAGCAATTCTTTATATTCAGTTTGTATTAAATGAATCTTATCCAGCAATAGGTTTGATTTCAAAGTTAATTACCTCATTTAACAACTGTTCTGGGATACCATATATCTCGTCCAAAAAAGATATAGTTTTGTTCATAATCATAATACAATCTGGCAGAACGGTTTTCAATCTGGTTTCGTCCTCAACATCCGGAACACAATGATATTTATGAGCGGGGTTGTTACATTTCAAAAGAGAAGACTCACGAATAGCTCCCCATAATCCATGTTCAAAAGAAGAATCGTAATCGTAATATAAGCCATATAGATTCTTCTCTCCGACATCTTCCGCTTTAAGCCTTATGTTTTGCTTGTCAAAATATTTAGTATCCATATCAATGAATTCTTCACCCTTGAATTCATTGACTAAAGCTTCGATATATTTTTCGTCGAAATGAGATTCCTCTAAAGCACCATTTTCCCTGTGCCTTGCTAAAACGAGCTTATATAGCCCCATACCATACAGCTGATAATCACGCCAAATATTTTCATGAAACGACTCGTTTTTTACGAGATATTTCATCATAATATAGTCTTCAATCAAGACACGCACGCAACTTCTGCCAGATATAGAATTAAATAACTGATGCTCATAAATTTCCTTCAATCGCTTATAAGAATATGTCGCAATCCCGAGCAAAACACTCATTTTCTCATTAAGCGGGGCAGCTGTTAAAAACAGTTCCGAGAGATACACAAATACCTCATGCAGTTTTTCCATGTATGCGGTGATGTTTCTCTTTTCCTCTGAAAATCGAATGGCGAATATACTGCAATCTGTCATTTCGCTTACACACCTCCAAAATTCCTTCAAGTATGCAGAGTCAACCTCTTCAAAAGTCAAAATCATCATTTCAAGAGAACGTACTGTTGGACGAGCCATGCACATTATTTCATCAGTGTGTTTGGATGACGGATAGGCCACCAGCAAATCTACCTGTTCTCTTAAAAGATGTACTTCCCCTGAAAGTTGATTAAAATAGAGTGCTACAAACCTGATATCAGTTGCTTCATTAGATTGGTGATCCATTATTTCACGCATTGTCTGAATTATCGCTTCACACCTGTCCTCAACACTCTGATCTGGACAATAAAAGCACTTAGCAAAAATCGGGGCTTTGCTTGCAGTAAGAAAAACCGTTAACGGCGCAAGTGCTTCTTTAGCTCCACTGCAAATAATGTAATCATAAAATCTCTTTTGAATATCTGCGTCCAGCTTTAATATCTGTGATAATCTTGCTGTATAGAGGCCAGGTGCCAATTTGTGTAATGCAGAAATAATGCCGTAGGACTTTCTTAACCCTTCATCTCGTCCATAATATTTCAAAATCAATCCAATCCAAAGGTACTCTGGCATGCGGCCATAAGTCCACGACTTTTCGTCTTCAAGTTCATGCATCAACGGTATTGCATTTATTGGCGTTATAAACTTACCTTTTTGAAAGGTATGGTCAGATAGTTTGCTGCGTCTCATTTCTCTTCCTTTCGCCTTCTCAATCGCGCTACAGCTGTTCTAAAACTAACGGAGGCACCCCTAACGGATGCCTCCGTTAATTTTGGAGCCCCGAGTTTTTCAACAAGAAAAGAGTTTTATTTTGCGCTGCTGTAAACAATAGAAAGTCAATCCTCCGGCAGAGCATCATGCGTCGACTGCTCCAACATGAGGAATCGATCGAAGTCGCTCTTGTAGAGTCGATCCTGAATAATTCGATATTTCTCAAACTCTGTTTCGGCATGAAGCTTTGCCTGCTCCGCGCTGATTTTACCGGGTCCCGTCAGCAGTTCGTTTCCGTTAAACTCCAAGAACCCGTCCAGACGCTTCGCCCAATCCTCCATACTCATAGGAATTTTGCGTTCAGCCTGAAGCTCAGCATAGTCCAAATAGAGAGACACGATTCGCTCCAGATATGACATTTCCTTTTCGCTCAAATAATTCTTGGCTACGGTCACATCAGCCTTTACGATTTTTCCGTCTGGTGCATTTTCCCAGGTTGCCAGCCCCATGTGTTCTTTCGCCGCATCAGCCCGCTCCACGATCAGCTCTGCCGCTGTGTGGCGATGAACGGCATAATGCAGCTTGTTCTGCACAGTCTGGAAAAACAGACGGGTGGTCCTTGCATCCTTGTCGTAGTCGAAAGCTGTAGCGTAGAGGTCCGTGACCTTTTGATAGAATTTCCGCTCAGACAGCCGAATTTCACGGATGTACTGGAGCTGACGCTCAAAGTATTCATCCGTAAACATGTGTCCTTTTTTCAGGCGTTCTTTATCCATGGTCCAGCCTTGGATGGTATGGTCTTTCACGATCTGTCCCGCCCATTTGCGAAACTGTACCGCACGGGGATTATTGACCTTAAATCCAACAGCAATGATCATTTGAAGCGTGTAATGCTTCAGTTCTCTGTTGACCTGCCGTCCCCCCTCGGCTTGAACTATCCGGAAATTCCGGATAGTTGCCTCCTCCGACAGTTCGTGGTCGTCATATATTTTCTTAATGTGCTCATTAATTGTGCGAATGTCAACATCGTAAAGCGCCGCCATCATCTTCTGCGTCAGCCAGATATTCTCATCCTCATAACGCATCTCAAAACTTTCGTCACTGTCGCCGGTGGAGGCCACAAAAGTCAAATATTCCGCAGCAGAACTGCGAAGCGCCAATTCTTTTTTCTTGGAGTTCTTGTCCATTTTGTTGCCGTCCCCCTTTTATTTGCTCACCTCGACACGGCGTAGTTTTCCACATTTCAAGACATATAGAAAACTACGCCGTTCATCTCATCAACAGACAATATTACGCCCCAACGACGCACTTTGTCTCTTCGATAATCCTGTCCTTGAGCTGTATAGCATCCCGAATGGCCAACTTTTCCTGTACCCGGATATACTGTTCCATGTAGCTATAATCTGGCTGCCCCTCTGCCGTAACAGGAAGTAAAATGCTGTCATTTTCTACTTTATTTTCCCACCGCGGCGGTCTCTCACGGGAATATTTCGGGTAAAGAACTTTGTTCAATACACTCGCAAGATATAGATTTGTCCGATAGGAAACCTCGACATTTTCCAGCCTAATAAAATAGGAGTGGCTGTATACTCCGGCCTCTTCCGGTTGAGCATAAACAAGGCCGGCCGAAACCGCACCATCAGCTATAATGGAAATCGCATTTGTATAGGTGCGGAAATCACCTTTCTTGCCCCAGTACATAATACCATTGTCCCCGAGCTTGGCGCAAGTCAGCGGTATACAATATTCCTCACTACGCGCTTTCGTTGCAGAACCAATTTTCTTTCCGGTACCAATATACCCGCCTTTCAGCGGGACAAACAAATCTCCAATACTGAAGGGCTTAAATGTAGCCTTCTTATTCAGCGTTTCCTGATCTTCGGTCGTCAGCTTGTAGTCATCCAATCCAGCAGCCAGGAGATACTGCTCCAGCACGCTGATTCGTTCCTGCTCCAGCACGCTGATTCGTTCCTGCATATACTCCCAGTCCGGCGTTCCTTCATCTGTGACCGGGAGAAAAATCTCATCGTTCTCAACCTTGCCTGTCCATGTTGCCTTATCCGCTCTCGAATATTTTGTATCATGGATTGCCTTTTCGACCGCAGTTTTAAGATAAAGACACAGCTCCATCGACATATGCGGCATTACAGATTTTTTGAGTGCTATCAAATAAGCGTCGGTGAAAACTCCAATCAGCGGCTGTGCATAAACCGTGCCAACCGTAGGCGGACCGTTATAAACAACAGAAAGGACATTTTCATAGTGAACAAAGTCAGAAGGCCGACCATAGTACATGATCCCATTGTCGCCCCACTTACAATTGATTAACGGCAATGAAAACTCTTCTGTTCTTTCCTTAGAGACATTGTCCTGTTTGCGGCCAGCCCCAATATATGGAGCATTTAATTTTTCGAACAAAGCCCCTATTCGGAATGCCTTATACTCCATATCCACCGTCCCCTTTAATTGCTTGGGAAACCTTCCACGCCAGATAGTCCGCCACAGTTTTCCGGAAGTCCTCCTCCGTAGGCATGGTATCGATCACCTTGTGCTGGGCAAAGGTCCAGTCGTTGCCATTTAGCGATACGGTATCCCGAATCACAAGGCCGTTTTCTTCCGTATAGTATTGAGTCCTGGGCTTTTTACCCAGCACAATGGCCTCCACCTCGGCATACCGCTCAGCAGCGTGATCGGCATCTCGCAAATTGACCTCCTGGCTGGATTTTTTGCGATTTTGCCGGGCATAACCGTCGTTGCTAAAATCAATAAAGATTACCATGTCGTCCACCTCGTGGGGACGGGCGACCTGGAACACATAGATAGCCGTCTGAACGCTGGACTTTCCGCAGAAGATATCACTCATGTGGACACTGGCACAAAGGGTGTTTTTCTCCAATATCTTTTTCGTATAGGGCAAGCCGTTTCCACTGCCCGCATTTTCCTGGATCAGAACGCAGGCGTAGCCGGAGGTCATCTTTTCCAGCGCCTCTTGCACAAAGTTGAAGCCCTTGCCATCCGCAGAGTAGGGAGGGTTCAGAAGAAATACTGTGGCAGGAAACTTTCCGGTCTCATTGTTGTAATCATGACCATCGCCATTATAAATGTTGGATGAGCCGTCCCCCATCAAGATCATGTTCAGCACAGCCAGGATATAAATATTACCGAGGATTTCCACGCCCAAAAGCTGATGCTCCTTGATGTTGGTGATTTTCTTCTCTAACTCTTTTTGATCGTGGATTTTTGCCTGCGCATCTTTTATCATGATGTCCATAGCCGACACAAGAAATCCAGCAGAACCCATAGCTCGATCCCACACGAAAGAGTCCATATTAGTGCGGGCCAGCTTCGCCATCAGCGTTGTTACATAGCGTGGCGTGAGCACAACATCATTCTCTCTGTCATTTTCGATATGTACCCAGTCTCCCAAAGAGTTGAGAATTTTCCCAGTAAAATCAAGGTGCAGATTGCTCTCCAAACAAGGGATGATATCCTGCTTCACCTGCTTAAACAGGCTTTTGAGGATGCTCTCGCCATTTACCGGTCTCCACAGGGTTTCCTTTTTAAACACTGGCTGCAAAAGGTCTAAAATCATGCGTATCTTATCGTCGCCACATTTCTTCTTTTTCAGGAAAGAGCGGATTCGGGTAATAATGATCGTACTGTCGTTGTCCTCCTGATCGTCATTACCAGTAAACTGATTTACGTCCAGCGGTGCCACACCCTTGGTAGTCAATCCGACCATGATCAGACCGCAGAATAGATACAGTTTCTCATTCGTGGTCAGCGCCGTCCGCAGCTTGGGATTATCGTACAGACTTTGGTGAATCGACTTAATTTTCGTTTCCAACGCAGTCTCTGTCCGCTGTCTCAAATCTTCCAATTCCTTCTCGGTCAGCGTCATTTTGTCCAGCATTGCAAAAAATCTATCCAGATTGTCCGCCTTCAACAGCGACCATCCCTTATCCAGTTCTGGAATATGCTTAGGGACACGATTATTCTTTTCGGAGATATAATACGCCCTGCATTCCGCATCCTGAACAGAGCCATCGGCGTTCATCTGTGTTCCGTTAATACCGATGGCGATCACTTCAGTGTAACCTCTGCTGTCCAAGATGGCGTTGGCGTAGTGGACAGCTCCGTTCACGGCGTAATTCATAATGCTGGAATAATTGGCGTCGCCAGCGTGATGCTGTATCGTACCGTCCTTGCGCTTACTGTCTTTCTCATAATAGGTGATAAGCTCGATCTGCCCGGACTTCGAGATCTTTTCCAATCGATTCTTTAACCCCTTGGCTTCAATCATAACAGGAATTCGACGGGCGGTCTTATTTTCCAAAAGAAGCTGAATATCGGGGTAATTATTTCCAGAGCCACCAGATTTGGAGTCCGCAGACCGCAGAGCATCTGTAATGGTTCGATTAATGCTCTCCGTTTTTCCATAGTGCCTGATTCCTAACTCATCCAGTATCTTCTTGTAATGCTCCTCAACTTTTTCCTCAATGCTCGCCATGGTCGCTCACCTCCTGTTGCTGCTCTATATGCTCCTTCAGCCATTCACGGATCAACGCAGATGCCGTGGTATCCTCATCCAGAGCAAGTTGTTTTAATGCTTTTCGCTCCTCCCGCGTCATTGTAATGGTTATATTAACCATATTTCTGTTGCTCATTGCAGCTCGCTCCCATCCTCTTGTGTATCTGTGTAATAGTGTAGCACAGAGAAATAGCCTTTGCAAGAACGGATTTTAAGCGACAAGCCCGCTAATTACAGGTACTTCCAACCGCCGGTATCTCCATGTTGCTGTTCTGCGCATTAACAATTCCGTTGCCTAACGCCAAGCGAAGGTTCAATCTCACAGCTTTCCGGTGAGATTTACACCCATGTGTGGTCTCAGACATTCATGGGGCTCGTAGGGCAACCATTTTGTAGCGTTCCCGTTTTATATCTTGCGCTGCTGTAAACAGCAGAAATACTCGGAATCAGTTCTCTCGAACCGGTCCCGAGTATTTTTCATTTCCCGTATTTCTCTTTCAGGCTCTGGTGACCCTTCTGCGCTTCCCTCCGCAGATCATCAGCGGTCAGCATCAGCCACTGCGGGTCAGGGTCGTTCAGATTCAAGTCCAGGTATGCCATTTCTTCCGGAAAGTATCTCTCCGGGTCAAATCTGAAGTCCCTCGCAACAAGCCGCTGCCACATACTTGGCCCATCGGGCAGGTCGATCTTGTCCACCTCGTAGCTCGTCAGCTCATGGGTGGTGTCGATCTTTCGCAGGAACCCCTCTGCGGTCAATTTCCCCTGAACATATTCCTCCCGTGCCAGCCGAGCGTTCTCGCTCCACTGGTCGTACTGCTCGTAGTCCATGGGTATCAGGTTGGAACGCTCAGAAGGTGCCGCGTCGATCCACCGCAGCAGGCGGGAATACATTCTGTCCCGCAGCTTTTTACAAATCAGGAGCGCCTCATCCTCCGAAGTCTTATCCAGCCTTGCCAGATTCGCGCCTCGCTGTTTGCAGCTCTGCCCATCGGTCACCCGGTCACAGTACCGGGTGGCCTTTTTCGTTTTTGGGATGAAATAGCCCCAGCAGTAGTCACATCGGCAGACCCGCTGGTTGTCCTGTTCGAAGTAGAGCGCCAACACCAGCATCCGCAGTTCCATCAGGCTGCGAAGCCGGAACGACCGTGGTTTTTCCAACCGCGGCAGCTTTGCCGGATCGCAGATCCGCGCAATGTCGGCATAAGCTGCCCGCAGGTTTTCATACTGCTCCGCCGGTGTTAATCCAGCCGTGCCGTCGAAGGTGACCTCCATGATGTTCCGAAGATAATTCTGTACACGCAACGGTTCCTCCATCACCCGCAGGATCTCCTGTCCAGCAGCCAGCAGAAACATCGCCGTGCCGTCATCCTCTGCCTGCAAAGTTTGATGCAGAATGTCCGTCACAACAAATCCGCTCACAGGATCGATCTCACACAGATCCGGTGTCAGCAAAATGGCCTCCGCGGCAAAGTCCTCTAAGTCGCTCACAGGAATGTCGATCCGCTCCTCAAATAGAGGATGCTCGTTCCGCAGCCACCGCACCGCCTTGCGGTAGTCCATATAGTCCAGTTCAGAAAAGGCGATCAAGGTCTCCGCGGGAGTCAGTGCAGGCATCCGCGTGATTGACCTGTCATCACAAAGCTGGATGGAATAACGTCCATCGCCCACTTCCATCAAGTACAATTCCGAAGCCTTCGCCACGCATGCCCTGTCCTCCGGTGTGGATGCCAAGACACTGGCTGGCATTCTGGGCCACACAAAGGCCAGCTTCACGCTGGACACCTACACGCACACCACCGGAGATATGCAGAAGCGGGCCGCTGAGATCGTGGGCGGTTTCCTGACCGACTACCTTGGAGAGGAGATGAATCCTTGGCAAAGCAGAGAAAACATGGCAGCGGCACCGTCCGTCTGAGAAGCGATGGCCGCTGGGAGGGCCGCGTTGTCATCGGCTACGATGACAGCGGACTGCCCAAAACTAAAAATGTGCTGGCAAAAACAAAGGCCGAATGTGAGAAAAAACTCAAAAGTTTGATTGCCGCACAAAAAGGATCTGAGCCGCAACCACCCCGGCAGACCATGACAGTCGCCCAATGGCTGGACTTCTGGTACCAGACCTACAAAAAGCCAAATCTTCGCCCCAACACCCAGATGTCCTATGAACGGCGGATCTATCAGCACATCATCCCAAACTTGGGCCCCACTCCACTGAACAAACTTACCACCGGAGATATCCAGCAGTTCTATACCGGGCTTAAACAAAATGGCCGTCTGCTCCGGCAGGAACAGTATGGCGAAGGACTTTCCGACCAAACTGTCCGCGGCATCCACACCACCTTCCACGCGGCGCTGGACAAGGCAGTCTCTGAGAAGATCATCCCCAAAAATCTCTCCGACTTCTGCCGTCTCCCCTCTGCCAAGGCCAGAGAGATGCAGGTTCTCTCCCCAGAGGAAATCCAACGGCTGCTTATCCAGGCCAAAGAGGACGGCTGTTTCGAACTGCTCCTGCTGGAACTGTCCACCGGCCTGCGTCGTGGTGAGATCTGCGCCCTCCAATGGGATGACCTAAACTTCAACACCGGAGAACTTCAGGTAAAGCGGCAGGTACACCGGGTCAAGGGAGAATTGGCAGTGTCCGAGCCGAAAACAAAGGCGTCCAACCGGAGCGTCATCCTCCCGCCCCCTGTTCTGATGGTACTAAGCAACTACAAAACCGAAATAAACTCTGCATGGATGTTCCCCTCCCCGCTGAACAATGACTCGCCCAGAGATCCCGCTGCTGTCCGCAAGCGGCTGACCGCCATACTGGAGCGGGCCGGCTGCAAGCGTGTCCGCTTCCATGACCTTCGCCACCCGTATGTCAAGCACACGACAAAAATTTTTAGCTTACGCCTGATGGATTTTCAAGCGCAGGCTTATCCTGATGCTCGGCGAAAAACTCGCGGAGCTTGTCAGCTTCTTCGGGTAGGACAAAGCCGAAGCCCTGTCCGTCCACTCTGCAATAGAAAGCGATTTTCATGTCTGCCTCCTCAATCGAAAATGTCTTGGATTTTGTATGCGATCTCAATGCGCTTATCAGGGTACACCAGCACCCGGTCGATTAGCAGCTCGGCCAGCTCGGTGGTCAGCGTGTCCGCATCGAAAATCGCCTTGGACGCTTCCTTGCGGCTGTCCTGTCGCGTCTGTTCGTCCTGCTTCTGTTTCGCCTGTGCCAATACTGCGGCATAGGCGTTTTTCGTTTTCAGCAGCAGCTCGTCACACGCAGCCTTTTCCGCCTTGTAGGTGTTCAGGTCGATCTCGCCCATGAGATAGCGTTCATACAAAGTGCGCTTGCCGTCTTGCAGTGCCTCGATCTGCTGCTCATATTCGGCGCGTTCCGGTACGGAAGCCTCCACCCGGAGCGAACCGTCCGGGGCAAGCGGCGCAGCGGCTTCCATCTGTTTTTTCAGCGTCAGGAATACCGCCTGTTCCAGCTCTGCGGCGTTCAGGCGCATCTTGTGGCAGCGGCTTTCTACGTCCGCCTCGGAATGGCGGCAATAGTAATACGAGGTTTTCTGCATGGTGCGCCGCAGCGCATGACCGCAGCAGCCGCAGAAGGCTTTGCCTTTCAGCGGGTAGTCCCGCTTCTTTTTGTTGGGCTGGGAAAAGCGGAGCTGACTGGCCTGCACGGTATCAAATACGGCTTTCTCAACGATGGCCGGGTGGTGGTCGGGGATGATGTACCACGATTCTCTGTCCTTCAGGCGGCTTCTGGTGCCGCCTACTTCGAGAACCGCCCGCTTGCCGATCACATACACGCCGGTGTAGCGTTCGTCCTCCAAAATGCGGAGAATGGTGGACGCACTCCAAATCCCGTGACAGCGGGAAATATCGTGGGTATGATTGCCGTGCGCCGCCTTGTACTGGCCGGGGGTGGGGATGCTTCTGCGGAACAGCTCTCGCGTGATGGCGGTGGCGTTGATGCCCTCGGCGGCAAGCTGGAAGATGAGCTGCACAACGGCAGCAGCCTCCGGGTCAGGCTCCATTCTGCCATCGGCGCTTTTGCGGTAGCCGTAGGGACAGATTTTGCTCTGATACTCGCCGCGCTGCATCTTGGCGTACTTGGCGCTCTTGGTTTTAATGGACATATCGCGGCTGTAATACTCGCTGATGAGATACTTGAACGCCACATCCATGCCGCCGGTGTCGCCCTTGAATTTGCTGCTGTCAAAATCGTCGCTGATGGAAATGAAGCGGGTATGGAACAGTGGGAACACACGCTCGATGAAGTAGCCGGTTTCAATGCTGTTGCGCCCGAAGCGGGAAAAATCCTTGACGATGATGCAGTCGATCTGATTGGCCCGCACCAGCTCAATGAGCTTCTGTACCTGCGGACGCTCAAAATTCGTGCCGCTGTACCCGTTGTCGATGAACTCCATGATCTCCGCGTTCAGAGCTTCCGGCAAGGAAGCCGCGTATTCGTGGAGGACAAGGCTCTGATTTTCAATGCTCAGGCTGTCGTACTTGTAATCCTCGATGGAGAGGCGGATGTAGAGGGCAATCACATATTTCTGCATTGTTCCAGCACCTCCGCATAGGTTTCAAACTCGCTCTGGAAGCGATAGCGCACCGTGATTTGCTTGTCGTGGGATACCTCGATGCGGTCGATCAGCCGCTCGATGAGTGCGCCGGTCAGCGCCCGGTCGGTCTTAATTTGTGCGGCATCCTGTTCCAGCGCCCGGTGCTGCTCTGCTTGAGCATCCATCGTTCGCAGGCCGTCCTCCAACTGTCCCATTTCCACGGCGAGGTCGGCAATGCGGCTTTCGTACTTCTCCTTGTAGTCGAAATATTCATCCTTGGTGAGAACGCCTTGAACAAGGTTTTCATATAAGCTCCGCACGATACCGCGAAGCCGCTGGATTTCCTGCTTGCGGCTGGTGATCTTCTCCCGCAGCTCGGCGCGGTCAGCGGCCTGCCGGGGCTGCTCTGCAAGGGAGAGGGTGTATTGCCCCAGCGCCGTATCAAGCGCGTCCTGAAGCATATCTGCCAACATATCCAGCAGTGCATCCTCGCGGATGGCCACGCCGGGGCAGGCATCCTTGCTGATTCGGCTCCTGCTCAGACAATGGTAGAAGTACACATCGTCGGACTTCTTGCGGATGTTTCTCTGCCGGTGCAGGCTGCCGCCGCAATGGGCGCAGAACACCTTGCCTTTGAGAAGATTCGGCGTGAAGGCTTTGACCTCCCGCGCCTTGGCGCGGCTGGCGGTCTGATTGAGAATTTCCTGCACCGCCGCGAACTGTTCCCGGCTGATGATGGCCTCATGGGTGTCCCGCACCACCGTCCATTCCTCGGCATCGGCCTTGACCTGCCGGTGATCCACGGTTTTGGTTTGGCCCTGAACGAGATCTCCGGTGTAGACCTCGGAGCGGAGAATAACGCCGACTGTCCGGGTCTGCCACTTGCCGCTGCCAAGCAAATTCTCGTGGGCGATCTTGCCCTGCATCTTCTTGTAGTAGCTGGGGGTGAGAACGCCCGCTTCATTCAGCCGCACGGCGATGGTATTGAGGCCAGCGCCCTCGGAAGCCCAGCGGAACATCCGCTGCACCACAACGGCGGCAACGGGGTCGATGATAAGCTGGTGGCAATCGTCCTCGGCTTTCAGATAGCCGTAGGGAGTACGCGCGCCGATGAACTTGCCGTCCTTCATGGCCTGCCGCTGCTGCGCCCTGATCTTTCGCCCGATGTCCAAAGCGTAGGCTTCGTTTATCATGTTCCGCAGCGGAATGATGATACCGGAATGGGCATCCTCCGGGGCGGCGGTGTCGAAGTTTTCATTGACCGCAATAAAACGGATGCTGCGGATGCGGAAATACTGCTCGATGTAGTAGCCGGTGTCGATGGTGTTTCGCCCCAAACGGGAGAGGTCTTTGACAATGACGCAGTTTACATGACCGGCCTCAATATCTGAGAGCATCTGCTGAAAGCCCGGACGGTGGAAGTTTGTCCCGGTCGCGCCGTTGTCGATGTAGGTATCGTACACGCTGATCTCCGGGTACTGCTCCAGATAGCGGGCAATAATCATCTGCTGGGTTTCAATGGATACGCTGTGCGTGTGGGTATCCTCCACCGAAAGGCGGACGTAGATCGCGGCGCGCCAAGCGGCGTCGGCCTCCTGCACGACTACCGCAGCCGTTTCTTTTCTGCTTTTTCTCGCCATGCTCACCCCACCTTTCTCTGTTCGTAATCTTTCTGCTGCGCTGCCAGCGTGAGAAGCTGCAACGCCTTTTTGTATTCGTCCTCATGGGTAAAGGTAATATCCAGCTCCTTCTTCCCACGGACGCGGATGCTCTGTACCATGTGAATGAGCGCCCTGCGGTCTAAGGTTTCCAGCGTAGAGAACTGCGTAAACTGCGAAATCCAGCGGTTGCGTTCACTCCGGTTTTCCAGCACCTCCGTGAGCTTTTCCTTGAGAACACGGACGCTCTCGCGGATGTCCTCGGCCTGCTTGGTGTATTTGGCTTTATAGGAAGCGTATTCTTCCTTGGTAAGCATACCTTCCACAAGGCTTTCATAAAGCCGTGCTTTGAACTCCAGCACCTGCTCCAACCGGCGCTCGTTGTCGGTGATGTGGTCGCTGTATTCCTTGGCAAGTGCCTGATTGATGCTGGACTGGTCAATGCCGGTCAGCAGCGCCTCCAGCGAAGCAATATTGCCGATATAGGCTTTCAGGCTGTCCCGCACACAGTCGATCAGGCTGCTTTCTTTCAGCATGACCGGATGAGTGCAGCCCTTTTTCTTGCCGGTGGGACAATAATAGTAGTGGTACTCCTTGCCGTTTGCACGGTTGGTCTTGCGGGTCATGCGGCTTCCGCAGCACCCGCAGATCAGAATACCGGAGAACAGGTACACCGTGTCCTCGTTGGGAGACGTCCGGGTATCCAGTCCCTTAATGCGCTGCACCAGTTCAAAATCCTGACGGGCGATCAGCGCTTCATGGGCATCTGGGACGCGTACCCACTCGGAGGCGGGGCGCTGCTCCATCTGCTTGATCTTGTAATGCGGTGTACCCTGTTTGCCCTGCACCAGCGTTCCGGTATAGGTTTCATCCTGTAAGATGCGGATGATGGTGGTAGCCGACCATTTGCAGTCCGCTTTATCGGCATAGCCGTTTTTCGCATAGGGCAGGCCGTTGTTCTTCTTATATGCCAGCGGAGAGAGAATGCCCAGCCGGTTCAGCTCCGATGCGATCTTGGAGGCGCTTGCGCCCTCCAGCCGCATACGGAAGATGTCGCAGACAACGCGGGAGGCGTAGGGGTCAGGGACGAGCAAATTCCTGTCTCTTATACACATCTCCGAGCCCACGAGAAAAGAGGCAATCTCGTATGCC
>ENA-OYVX01000450-OYVX01000450.1-human-gut-metagenome-genome-assembly--contig:-NODE-450-length-20764-cov-15.820223_pt1 | contig 20764 bp, 16 predicted proteins | sample MGYA00244159_ERZ653375 | MGnify/ENA primary metagenome ERZ653375 (study PRJEB26926, sample SAMN06164942) | human gut metagenome | biome: ENVO:00009003; feature: ENVO:2100002; material: ENVO:00002003... | reverse complement strand
CATTCTCCGATATTATTACTCTTTTTCCGCATTTTTTAATATAGTTCGTAATTCTTTATTCTAATCGATTAATTATTAAAATCCTACAGGTCAGCACCCACATCTCCACCGTCTATATCGTTCCACTTTGCAATGGTGGCTTCGCTGACTTCAAGGACTTTGTTGCGTACCTTGACGGTATAGGTATAGTTGTTGCCCGCCAGCAGTGCGCCTTCGGGCATGGTGAGTGTGGCATGATATTCCTGACCTTTGTAATTCACAACCAACGGCAGGGATGCAACTGTCTGCGGGAAGAGGATGATCGATGACGTGAGATTGCCGTCTGCCAGATTCATGGCCAGTTCTCCGGTCTGTACTCCGTTGTCTGCGGTGGCAATACCGTCGGCCGTGTTGAACGTACCGGTGAGTAACAATCCGTCTAGCGTGTAACGTTCAGGCTTGACCACGCTGAAATCCACGCCGTCGCCCGCCTCGAAGGTAAGGGTTATCTGGCTCATGCGGTGGTGGAAGGAGTTGTCTTCACCGCCTTTGGCGGTTTTGTCGGTAAAGCTTACTACCGGGTTGTTTTTGTCTCCCGTGGCTCCTGAAGCAAAGAGGAAGTCGATGGCAGGCTTGTTTTGCTGCGCCGTGGCATCGGTCGTGGCTGCGAGGATGCCTCCCGTCGTGTTGTACGGATAGTAGGCGCGGAAAGTATGGGTCTTTGTATCTTCGATATAGATAACCTTTCCTTCTGCCTCAAATTTCCCGTTTTTCAGGATGAAAGGCACGTTGCCGTACTGGGAATCGTTGCCGATGTCGGTGATGCCGATACGGTCGCCGCCAGTCCAGGTGGTTCCGCTGGCGCGGGTGGCGGGGGCGATGTTGGCGGTAAACTGGGCGGCCACGGGGTCACCGTTCAGGTTCTCGTTGTCGTTGTTGCAGGCTGCCAGTGCGAGGGCGAGCGTTGCAAGTGTAAAAAATCTCGTCTTCATTATATCTATAATTTTATTATTTACAAATCAGCATTTACATCATCACCTTTCACTTCTTCCCAGCCGTTGATTTCGGCTCCGTCCACTTCCATGCCTTCGGGAGTCTCAACCAGCGTTCCGCTGAGGGTCAGCGATTCGCCCTTTCCGGTGTTGAACTCCTTGAGGGCTTCCGTAAGGTCGCTTTTCAGCGTGGTGGGGGTCGGGTTGCCGTCAGCATAGCGGATTTCACCCTTCAGCAGTTGTTCCGTACCGGTCACACCCAGCAGCCGCACCGTGGCTTTCCACTTGCCGGCATCGTCACCTTCGGTAATCTTGGTGAAGGGCAGCACGACGTTCGAAGCGGCTCCGTAGGTATCGGTAGCGAAGTCGAGTGTTCCGGCTGCACCCGTCAGATGGGCAACAATCTCCGTGATGCGTCTGGCGGCATCACCAGTAGGTTCGACGACAAGCGTCAATTCGCGTACCTGCTGCTTCATTGCGGCGGTCAGCGGATAGTCCTTGTCTTTCTCGATGCTCACCTGTTTCGTATAGGTGAAGAACCATCCCGGGGCATTGTTCACAAAGGCATCCGTGCCTGCCCGGTTTCCCGTGGCTGCGGCAATGGTGGCGGTGGTACCATTTACCGTGATTCCTTCAGTTGGGTTCCACACCGCAAGGGTGTAGCTGCCCGGAGCAAACAGATGGTCGGGGGCATGGGTGGCGGAAGTCTCCGTACCCGTATAGTCGCCCATGGTGACCGTCCATGTGGCAGGTATGTCGATACCCTCACCGCGGGCCGACCAGTCGGCTGTCACCGCAATCTTCCCGTAGTCGGGATGCGGCGTGTCATAAAGCGTGTCCTTCACGCAGGAAGAGAGCAGCACGGCGGCTGCCATTCCCATCATATTTATATATTGTCTTGCTTTCATATTCTATTCCTCCGTGTTAGAATAACTTCCATACCAATGTCACACCGGCATTGATGGGGCCCCACCAATCTTTTGTTTCGTTGCCGCGGCGTACACGTACACCGTCGATGACTTCATATTTTTCGAAATCGGCATTCAGGTAGCCCAAACCGAGGTTGAAATCAAGAGCCAGTGCCTTGTTCAGCCTCAGCTGATAGCCAGCGGTGATGCCGCCACCCATCAGGTCGCCCTGCTTGCCTGTTTCGGAGAGCTTGTAGTTGAACTGTCCGGCCTTGAACATCGCGCCCAGATACCAGGCTTTCTTCTCACCCATATAGTAACGTACTTCCGGAGCCACTTCCCAGAGTGCATAGCGGTGGTCCTTGTCGCTCCACGTCCATGAAGTCCACGAGCCGTTTACGGCAATGCCCCACGATGGGCAGATGCGCCATTCCACGCCAAGGTCGGGTGTCAGGGTAGCCCAGCGCAGCAGGTTGGCACGCAGGGAGAGATGATAATCAGTTGTGATTTTGGTTTCTGACGGCGTGTCGGCAAGTGTATTTTGTTGAGCGGCTTTCTCAGCTTCTGCCTTTTCAGCGGCAAGTCGGGCTTCTTCCGCTTTACGTTGCTCTTCGGCAAGCCGTTCCTGCTCGGCACGCTTCTCGGCTGCCAGTCGTTCGGCTTCCGCCTTGCGTCGTGCTTCCGCTTCCGCATCCGTCACGGCTGTTTCCTTTACCAGTACCGTCAGGCGCACGATTACAAAATCACCCCCTGTCGCATGATTGTGGGTAATGAAGTTTTCTTCCTTGATTTTCGCGCGTGTAATCAGTTCTGATTTTACTCGATTGGCACGGATCTTCGCTGTTGCAAGGTTCTCGGCTTCACCGCCCAGCGAATTGCAGTAGCCGTCAACCAATAGCGGCAGCTTGCCGTCAAGAATTGTGGTTTTGTTGTTTTCGATACATTCCAACAGGCGGGCAAGTTCCGTGTCGTTGCCATTCCAAGGCACGTAGAACATGTCCTTCTGCGGAACAAAGCGGAAGGTGTAGGTCGTGTCTGCTTTCTGCTGCGCAATGACAGGAAAAGTTACCGTCATCAGCCACAGAAACAGGGTAAGAAAAGTGATTTTTCTGCTCATATAAACTTGAATTTATTATCTTTGTCTTCTCCAAAGGTAATAAATGCCATTCAGCGCCCAAAATATTACAAAAACTTTTTCTGTTGAAATACAGCGTTTTATGAAAAATAGTCGTTTGAGCACTTTTCAAATTGTCGTTAGAGCACCTTTTTGTCGAATTAGCACTTTTTTTGTCGTTTGAGCACTTTTGGGAAATGGGTTTCTGAGACCTTTTTCAATGTTTTTTAGTACACAAATTATTCCCGATTTGCTTTTTTCCATTTGGCAGGCGTACATCCTTCCTTCTCGGAAAATAATTTGATAAAGTTACTGCGGGAAAGAAAACCGGAGGACTCAGCCAGCTTCTGTATATTGATTTCCGGATGCTCCTTCAGCATGTTTTTCGCATACTCCAACCGGAGACCGGTTATCCATTCGCGGAATGTCATTTTATACGTAGTCTTGATATAAGCGGAAAGATAGGTACGGTTCGTATGAAGTATTTCGGACAGTTCTTTTATGGTAAGTCCCTGCTGGACATAGCCGTCTGTCTTTATCCAGTTGGCCACTTTCTCTATAATTTCTGTATAGGACACTGGAACTTCTTTCTCAGAAACTATTTTAGGTTCTGTTTCTGTATCTGTCAGAAGTTCTTCTTCAGACTGTATATCTTGCTCAAAAGCATTTTCCACCTGTTCATAGAACAGCAGGTAGTTCTGATAGCTGTAGAAAAGATAGCTGTAGAACGGTATTGACGACAAAATCCAGATAAAAACAAATTTGTCTGGCAGAAATGTCAGCAATCCGCATCCGACACCGAAGATAACAGCCCAATAAGTGAATATGGAAAGCCATTCGATATATGTACCTATATCATCCGCCTGAGTTTCATTGAAAATCCGAATGGCTCTACGGTATGCAATTATGACTCTGCGAGCTAAAACGACTCCAAAAACGACTAACCATACAGCTAAAGCAAATAAAGAGAATTTTTGCATGATTCCGCTTGGCAACAGGAACAACACAACTCCGGAAAGAGTTGAAAATATAATCCATAAAATGATATGTGTCCACACACGCCGTTTGGTAATGTAAAAACGATCAAGCAACATTATCAATGCCGAACTGAACAGAGAATAGCACAGGAAGTATGTGGACATGTTCATCAATATGGCAGAATCCGCATTTTTGAATCGGATACCAAAGAAGAAATGTACCGAATAATTTGCCGAAAGCAGCAGCATAGCTATACCCATAATCTGTCGGGAGCGGAGATAATTCTTGAAAATTTTCTTTTCAGGAGTCTTTGCAAACAAAAAATAAAAGCCGAAGAATAACATCAACGGCAGTGCGGTATAAAGTGAAAAACTGTATATAGATATAGATGGCTCCATTGTTATGCTTATTTGATTTTGATACAAAGTTACGTCTTTTTCTTCACAAATAGACACATAATCTATGATTTAACGTTATAGATTCGGTCATATTAGATTGAAAAATTATTAGAATTAAAGCCAGTGGTGAAAAAATTCAACCACTGGCTTTTTCTGTCAAGACTTCGATATTAAAGTTTTACACCTTTGGATTCCGATAAACCGGGTCTCCCTATAATTAAATGACTGCGTACAAAGTCCACGTGCGGGCTTTCCGGCTGTTGTTCCGTCTGTTTTTTCTCGTTGCCTTGCCGGTTCTCTTCCGTGTTTTCCTGAGCCGGAGCCAGCTCAAGCTGTATCTTGCGGTCCAGTGCGGCGAGTTCGGACTTCAGCTGTTTCAGCTCGTCCTCCTTCTTCCACACCTTGCCCGCTATCTCCTGCAACTGCGGAATCTCCTTTTCCAGCACTTCGTTCTTAGACTTGTACTGGTCGATGATGGTCGGAATCCTCTCCAATGCGTTCAGAAAGTTTCGTGCGGCAGCAATCGGGTCTGCCATCGCCAGATGCCCGTTGTTGTAGGTGTACTTGTAGTTGCCCTCCACCACGAAGCGGTTGTCGGTGAACTCCAGACCTTCTTTGAGTGTCCTCTCGCTGACCACCTTTATCGGAAAGCCGTAAAGTTCCCCGACAGCCTTGTACAGTCCACCAGTCATGGCGTTCTTGGCGATTTCCTGCAAACGCTTACCGATGACCTTCTCATCCGTTGAATCCACGCCGTCCACCTTGACAAGATTAAGACGACTGCCTTCCCTATCAGTCTGCACAACGGAAAGAAAACGGTTCCAGTCTTCCGTCATGGCTTCGATGAAAGCCGTGTTGTTGCGCAGTTCTCCCGTCTTGGATTCCAGCTTGAACTCCGAATCGCGCTTGCCCTTGTTGAACGACTTGCGTTCCCCTTCGAGCGAGGCGATACGCTTCTCTAATTTCGCCTTATCCAAAAGGTCGGTATTGCCGGAGAGCAACGCCATATACTCCGAGAAGTTCATACCCGATTTTTCGTCCATTGCTCCCTCGTCGATGGTACGTGCGCCCATCGCTCCACTTTTGAGCTGCGATATGAACGTCTGCTTGCAGTGCAGCAGATTGAACTTGTAGCTGTCCAGCGACTTTTCCACCGCGTAGATGATGACATCCACGTTATTCTCGGCAAAATGCTTGGCAATCTCGTTCCCGGCTCTAACACCCCGTCCGTCACGCTGTTGCAGGTCGGACGGTCGCCACGGTGTATCAAGGTGATGGATGGCGACACATCTTTTCTGCGCATTCACGCCCGTTCCGAGCATACTTGTGGAGCCGAACAGCACGCGCACCGTCCCGGCGTTCATGGCATCTATCACCGCCTTACGAGCCTTATCCGTCTTACACTCCTGAATGAAGCGCACCTCACTTGCCGGTATGCCGTAATCCTCCACCAACTTGCGTTTTATCTCGCTGTACACGTTCCATCCTTCCCCCGGCTGGTATGTCCCCAAGTCGGAGAACACGAACTGCGTACCCTTGTGCGCCTCGTACTTGTGGTAATACTCTGCAATCATCTTGGCACAATGGCTTGCCTTGTTGTCGGGATGGTCCTCGTAGTTCGGGTCTATCATGCGCATATCAAGAGCCATCTTTCTCGCGTAGTCGGTGGCGATGAGCATCTTCGCCTTTTCCTCCGTTTCCGACAGGGGTAACCTGCCAAGCAGAGTGGCATCGCCGGTTTTGGCAAACTGCATCAGCTTCTGTATGAAGTCCTCCTGCTCCGGTGTGGGCGGTATGTGGTGCAGTCTCTCATTCTTGTTTGGTCTGTCCACACCTACATCCTCCGCCGTGCGGTAGTCGGTAATCTCGTTGTAGAAGGCGGCAAGCTCCGGCACCTTGATGAAATAGCGAAAACGCTCCTTCTGAACGATATTGTTCGTTACGTTGAACTCAAAATCGGTCGTCTTTTTGGCGAAGATGGCAGCCCAAGCATCGAAACAGCGGATGTCCTGCCGTTCCAGTTCGTTGGGGCGCAGGTATTTGAAGAGCAGGTACAGTTCCGTCAGACTGTTGGAAATGGTCGTGCCCGAAAGGAACGTAGCCCCCAAGTCCTTGCCCGTGCGTTCCTGTATGGTACGGATGGCAAAGAGCATATTCAGGGCCTTCTGGCTTCCTTCCGAGTTTCCCAATCCCGCCACACGGTCATGACGGGTGTTGAAAGTCAAGTTCTTGAACTGGTGACTCTCGTCAATGAAGATGTGGTCGATGCCCATCTGCTTGAAGTCCACCACATCATCCGTGCGGGACTTGATAGCGTGTTCCACCTTCTCCAGCTTCGCCACAAGGTTGTGCTTGCGCTTCTCCAGCCCTTTCAGCATCGCCCGCGACACGTTCTTGCCCTGCTGCCGCAAGACTTCGAGGTTTTCCTCCACCGTGTCAAGCTCCGCCTGCAGGATGCGCTGCTGCAACTCCGGTGACTGCGGTATCTTGCCGAACTGGTCGTGCGACATGATGACGCAATCGTAATCGTTATTTTTGATGTTGTTGAAAAAACGCATGCGGTTGGCGGTCGAGAAATCCTTTTCAGAAGCGTAGAGAATCCTCGCATTGGGATATGCCGCCTGATAGGTGGCGGCAATCTCCGCCACATTCGCTTTCAGCCCGATAATCATCGGCTTGTGCGCCAAGTTCAGACGCTTCATCTCATGTGCCGCTATGCACATTATCAGCGTCTTGCCGGTTCCCACCTCGTGGTCGCAGATCCCGCCGCCGTTCTGTTTCAGCATCCAGACGCAATCCTTCTGCGACGGGTAAACGCTCTTGATTCCCCGGCTTGCCAGCCCTTTCAGGTTGAGGTCGGGAAAAGTCTGGTGCGAGCCGTCATACTTCGGGCGCACGAAACAGTTGAACTTGCGGTTATACATCGTCGTGAGCCGTTCCTTGAACTGCGGCGACTGTTCTTCCAACCATTCGGAGAACCCGTTACGGATTTCGTCTATCTTCGCGTTGGCGAGCTGTATGCCCTCGCTGTCGCGTACCTTGATGTCGTTGCCGTTCTCGTCCTTGCCGATACTTTTCATCATGTCGGGGCAGGTGTTGTGCAGGGCGTGCTTCAACAGGTGCATACCGTCATAGTTCCGGTAATAGCCCTTTACTAAAAACTCGTCCGTGATCTTCATGGTGCGGTAGCCGCACGCCACGGAAAATTCGTCCATGCTGGCGGAATAGGCGATTTTCACGTCCGTGTCGAAAAGATGGCTCATGTATGCGGCATACACGCCCGTGGGAATCCAGCGTTCACCGAAGTTGAAGTCGAGGTCTTCAAAGGCTATGCGCTGCGGTTCGGCTTCCTTCAATGCCTCCCACGCCTGTTTCACCTCCGGCATCCGCTCACTTTCGGGATTGTCCTCCATCCAGCCCTCTATGCGTTCCGCCTTCTCTATCACGTTCCCCGCGATGAAGCGGTCTTTGATTTCGTAACCGGTTACGAGCGGGTTGTAGAAGATGCGCCCCTTGAGGGCACCAAGCAGTTCCTCTTCCGTAGTGTCGGTTATCTCCCGCATATAGCCGAGATTGACCGTGCCGAACTTGTTGAGCGATGCGGACAAGGCTTCTTCGGGAGAGCCTGCATTGACACGGCTCTCCACCGAGAAGGAAACGGGACGGTCGAAGATGTCCGCCTTGACAAACTTGCCGTCCTCCGCACGTTCCAGCGAAAGGATGTCGCGCCCTCCGGCATCCATCATCACCAGTTTCACGTTCTGTCTGGCGTTGAGGTTACCGTAACGCATGACAAACTCATCGTAGTAGGTGTTGAGATACCCGCGCTGCGGTTTGTGTTCCGTATGGTTCTCCGTCTCGTGGCTATACAGACGTTCGTAAGCGTCACGGAGCGATATATACAGCATCGCTTTCTCTTTTTGATAGCCACGGAGGTCGAGCGGTTGGAAGGTCGCACCGTAAGGCGTGAGGTCTTTCAGGTAACCGAGATTGCGTGAAGCATCCAGCACCATCGAGCCGTCACGGTGGTGTGGCTCCAGCAGGCCGTTGAACGGACGGGGAGAAAGGTCCATGACTTCCTCCTTCGGCTTTTCCGTTTCAAGTTCCGGGAACAGGGAAGTGGCAACCGTTTCGGAAGTAGGCACAACTTCTGCCGGTGTTTCAGGTTGCTTTATTTCTTCCGTTTGTTCCGGCTTTTTATCCATATTGTCCGAAGAAGGCGCAAAAGCAGGGTTCAACGTGTCTTTGATACCCATCTTTTTCAGTTGTTCCTGCCTGTGCCGTTCTGCCTCAAGCCGTAGGGCCTTGCGCCGTTCCGCTGTCAGGCTCATCATTGTCTCATAGAAGCCGTTGATGGGAGGATTGGTTTCCCAATCCAGAGTGGCGTAAATGTCGTCCGGGTCGTTTGGCTTTTCGGCATTTTCCGGCTTTTCTTCCTTATTACCGTTTATCGGCTTGGCGGCTTCAACGGGTGGAGTAACTTTGACTTGCGGTTTAGGCGTGGACGGCATAGGCTTCGGCTTGCTTTCCTTTTTCGCTGCCTTTTTCTTTTTTACCGGTTCCTCTATGGGCATACCCCAAAGGTCGAGCAGGGTAAGCTGCACGGCTGACGAATGATTGGGTTGGCGCGGCTCAATCTCCGGCTTTTCCTCTATGGGCTGTGCCTGCGGCTTCTCCACTCCCTTGACAGGCTCAATTACAGAAACGGGGGCTATTACAGAAGGTGATACCTTTTCTGTTTTCGGAGCAGGTTGCACTTCCGCAGCCGTGCTTTCCTCCTTTGTCGGATGCAGCCTGTGTCTCTCATACAGTTTCCTGTCAAGTTGTTGCAGTTCTATTTTCAGATGCTCCCGCAAGTCTTCCGCCAGTTGTGCGATGTCCCCACAGTGCAGGAGTTTATAGGCTGGTTTCCCGTACGGGTCGGTACTTCTGATCAAATCCGTGTGTGAAAGCGAGCCGATGCTCCATACATACCCATTTACGGAAGTGCCGATAGGGGTCTGTTCGGTCTGCACGAAGAGTTTTTCGTTGTAATACAGTTCACCGTTCTTTCCGCTGTTCTTTTGCAGGATAATCAGGTCGCTGCCCACCTCCGTTCCCGCGTTATCCGTAAAGAGGTTGTTCGGCAGGCGGGCTACGCCCACCAGATTGGCATGGTTCATCATATACTCGCGTATGGGCGCGTTGGTCGGGGCATCCAGTACCCCCTGCGAGGTGATGAACGCCACGATTCCGCCTTCACGCACCGCGTCAAGGCTTTTCAGGAAAAAGTAATTGTGTATCGTCCGTGCCGCCGAGAGCCTTGCAGGATCCTTGCTGCCCGAAAAATCCGGGTCGAACACCGCCACATCGCCAAACGGTATATTGGAGACAGCCAAATCAAAATGGTTCATGAACGGCTTTTCTATCTTCTCGAAGCCCTGTACCCTTACTTTCTGTCCGGGATGCAGGTGCTTCAGTATCTTGCCCGTCATCAGGTCTTTCTCAAAAGCCATGATGTCCGCGTCCGGTCTGTTCTCCAGCACGGCGTCCACGAATGCACCGACACCTGCCGACGGCTCCAGCACCCGGTCGGGACGGATGCCGTGTTCATGCAGCACGTCCGCGATGGTCCCGGTTATCTCCGGCGGGGTATAGAAGGCGGTCAGCACGGACTGCTTCATGGCATCCATATTCCGTTTGTACTCCGTCTCGTCTTTTGTGTTCTCCCGCAGCAACCTGTGCAGTTCCACGGTAGGGGCAAACAGTTCGAGGTCGGACTTCGCCCAGTGGACGGCATCCGTCAGTTCCCTTGCAGGGTTGAGTATGTTCTTCAGTCCCCCGAAACCGCAATAACGTTCTAACAAGAGCCGTTCGCGTGCGGTGGGTGTGCGCTGTTCCCTGTCAAGGAGGAATGCCGTCCGTATCGCCTCGATGTTGTCCCGCAGTCTCTGTTTGCGGTTAAACGCCATACTCTTCGATATAGAGGATGACGGCTCCCGTCAGCTCCGTGTAGAGCAGGTCATATTCGGGCGACAGGGCGAAATTGTCGTCCGAGAGGTCATAGATGGAGAATACGTTTCCGACAAGCGGCAGCAGCTTCTGGGTAAAGGCTTCACATTTTTCTTCCGGCACTTCACCCGCAAATTCGTTCTCCACGACTTCGCGCAGGATGGCGTGCCTGGAGTAGCGAAGGCCCTCCGTCAGCACCTTCATCGCCAGTTCCTGCGCCCCGTCGACAGGATAGCCTTCGAGCCTTGCCCGTTCATACGCTTCGGCGGCACGGTCGGTTCTTTCTCGGATGAAGGCTTCATCGGCTGCCTGTTCAAACTTGTTCGTGGTGAGGTAGTCCAGCAGGTACAGACCGTAATAGGAAAAGTCGGTCCGACCCTCGTTTTTCTTCTTGTTGTTCATTTCTTTGGAATTTAGTGGATTGATAATGATGATAGGGATAATCGTTGGAAAACGAGAAGAAAAAGGCACCCGGTATCCCTCCGAGTGCCACCACTAAATCCAAAGTATGAGTGTAATCCGGTATCGAAGAACAATTCATTACTCTGAACCAGTGGCAAAGTTAAACATTTATTTTCTTCTTTTCGCAGAGGTCGCTTTACTTTTCCTTTCTGGGAACACGAAAACCGTGTTATAGTCCCCGTCAAAGGCGACTACGGCATCAAAACTCTTGCCCTGCTTGCTCTTGAATCCTTTGAGCAGTTTCGTGTGTCCGTCGGTGAGCAGGTTTTTGATTTCATCATCAGAGAGGGTGCGGTTTGCTTTCAGGCGGAACACGGGCAGACCGCACTCCGCGTTGTCGCAGCGGACGACCTTGCCGTAAAACTGCATCGTCCCCACTCCGCACTTGGGACACTTGCAGCCGGAATCCCTGCGGGCGAACAGCTTGTCGCACGACAGCAGTTCGGAGGTAATTTCCCGTGTATATGCCTCAATCTTCCTGCGGAAGTCATCGGCGGGCAGTTCCCCACGCTCGATGCGTGCCAATTCCTTTTCCCATTCGCCCGTCATGGCGACATCGGCAATACGCATCGCCTTCACGACCGAGTGGAGGGCAAGCCCTTTTTCGGTGGGGACAAGCGACTTCTTGCAGCGTTCCATATAGCCGCGCTTGAAAAGCGTTTCGATGATGGACGCACGGGTGGCGGGCGTGCCGATACCGCAATCCTTCATAGCCTGCCGCAATGCGTCGTCCTCTATCTCCTTGCCAGCCGTTTCCATCGCGGACAGCAGGGTGGCTTCGGTATGCAGCGGCTTGGGTTTGGTCTTTCCCTCCGTGATGGAGGCGGCTTTCAGTGCCAGCGTGTCGCCTTCCTGCCAACAGGGAATGGCGGCGGTTTCCTCTTGGCTGTTGTTCTCTTCTCCATTCTCCTTGCCATAGACGGCACGCCATCCGGCTTGCCTGATTTTGCCACGAACTCCACTCCGGCACACTCTGCCGTGACGGTGGCAGTGTCCTTGACGCATTTTTCGGAGAAAGCCTCAAGCATGCGCCCGGCTATCATGTGATAGACGGTGCTGTCCTCTTTGGAGAGGAACAGCGGCTTCTCGCCCGTGACGAGCAGGGCATGGTGGTCTGTCACCTTGCCGCCGTCCAGGCTGCGGCGTGTCGGCACGGCTTTCGGCTGCAACTTGCCCTTCCATTCGGGCAGGCTGCCGGTGAAGGCAAGCAGCTTGGGGATTTCCGCGAACACGTCTTCGGGAATGTAGCGGCTTCCGGTTCGCGGATAGGTGATGAGCTTCTTCTCGTAGAGCTTCTGCGCGATTTCAAGCGTCTGTTCCGCCGTGAAGCCATGCTTGGCGTTGGCTTCCTTCTGGAGCGTGGTCAGGTCGTACAGGAGCGGTGTTTCCTCCGTCTTCTCCTTGCGTTCGGCTTTCGTGACGGTGGCTGTGCCTGCCGACTTCACCTTATTATACAGTTCCGTCGCGGACTCTTTCTCTTTCCATTTTTCGGAAGAGGAAAACTTCACCGTTCCTTCATCGCAGCCGTCCGTTGCGATATGGAGCTGCCAGAAGGCTTCGGGGGTAAAGCGGCGGTTCTCCCAATAGCGTGCGCACACCATCGCCAACGTGGGTGTCTGCACCCGCCCGACGGAGTAAGTGCCGTGTCCGGCGGCGATGGAGAGTGCCTGCGTGCCGTTGATGCCCACGAGCCAGTCTGATTCGCTCCGTGCTTTGGCGGCAAGATAGAGGTTGTCGTATTTGTCGCCCGCTTCGAGGTTGCGCAGTCCCTCGCGGATAGCCTTGTCGGTAAGCGAGCTTATCCAGAGGCGGACGAACGGGGTGGTGCATCCGGTATAATGGTAGAGGTAGCGGAAGATAAGCTCACCCTCGCGTCCGGCATCGGTCGCCACGATGATCTGTTCGCTTTCCTTGAATAGCCGGGCGACGGTTTTAATCTGCGCCACCACGCTGCTGTCAGGCTTGTAGCCCTTCTCCGTCTTTACCTGACGGGAGACGAGCGTGAAGGTGTCGGGTATGACGGGCAGGTTGTCACGGACAAAGCCGCGTATGCCGTAACCGTCGGGCATGGCAAGCTGCACGAGGTGTCCGAACGCCCATGTCACGGCGTAGCCGCCTCCCTCGAAATATCCTTCCTCTCTCTTTGCCGCGCCCACGATACGGGCGATCTCACGTGCCACAGACGGCTTTTCTGCAATGATTGTCTTCATATTTTTCTGTCGTTTTGAATTTTACAAATGTTACTTCGGATTTAGTGGCGGACACCGGATTACATCTTCATGCCCTTATTGTTTTTCTTTTGCGGCTTCTCCTGCTGCTGTTGCTGTGCGGTGTCCTTCGGGGCGGTCTGTCCCTTCCGCAACGGCTCCTTCAGGTTCTTGGTAGCCTCGTTGGTCTTGCCCTCGCTGTTCACCGCCACCTGCGTGCGGCTCTCGTTGGAAGGCGCGACCTTCTGCGCGTTGTCGGGGTTGGTGTCGTAGCGGTACGGGCGTCCCTTCTCCGGGTTGAACCTGATGTACATCGTGGCGTGGAAGCCCTGCTTGTCGGTCACGTTCTCCAGTTTCACGGCTTTGCCAGCCACGTAGTCGGCTTTCTGCTGCTCGGTGAAGTCCACGCCGCTCCATTTGCTGATGGGGCGGATGCTGCCGTCGGCGTTCGTCCACGTGTTGCGGCGTTGCTCCTTGTTCGTGTTGGCTGTGTTTTCCGTACCCTGCGCCTGTCCCTGTGTGGGGTTGTTCTTGGCTTCCTGTGCTTGTGCGGCACGTGGCGACCTGCCGGTTCCCGGCACGAACTCCACGCCGCGCTGCTCCACGTTCACTTGCAGGGTGGTGACGAACTTCCTGCCGTCCTTGCGCTCGATGAGTTTGTCGCGCACAGGCAGCCCGGCACGCAGCATGTCCTGCTCCTGCTTGGTGATTTCCGTCTTGCCGATGCGCTCCGGTATGCGCACCTTGTTTGCCGGGACATCTGTGATTTCGTTCGTCTTGCGGTCGATGCTGACGAACGAGGGGATGATCTCGCCCGTTTCCCTGTCCACGAGGTCCACAACCCTGCCGAGGTTGCCCGTTTCGCGCAGGTTCTTCCGGTCGTCGTCGGAGAACTTGTGTTCCTTGTACTCGTCGAGTTTCTGCTCCTTGCGGATGAAGTGCGGCACAAGGCTGACGTTGCCCTCGCCGTCCTTCTTGAAGGAGAGGCGGGCATCCAGCTCGAAAGCCTCTCCGCCGAAATTGGGCGACACCCTCACCAAGTCGGACTTGCCGTAGTTGAGCATCCGGTCAAGGTCGCCCGACTTTTCAAGGTCGTCGCGCTTCACGCCCCATTTCTCCTCCAACTCCTTCCAGTTGATCTTGCTCTCGTCGATGGGTTGGTAGCCCCGGTTGCTCTGCGCCTGCTGTGGGCTTTTCTGATTCTGTTCGTTTTTCTGTTCCATTTCTTCCTGTTTTTTAGGTTCGTCATCTTGTTTCTGTTCCGGTTGTTCCTGCTTTTCGGCGGACTGCTCCTCCTGTACTTTCTTTTCGTAGCCGGAGGTGTCCACCTTGTGGGGCGCAAGCATCTCCTTGTTGCCCTCGGGGTCTTTCAGCAAGTCCTTGATAACTTCCAGCAGCTTGTCGGCTTGGTCCGCCGCGACACGGTAGAAACCGAAGCGGCTGGGTTCCTTGCACTGCCGGAAGAAGTTCTTGAAGAAGTTGTCCAGCACGTCTCCGTGCCTGTCGAATTGCAGGAAACTCTGCGCGTTCTCCGCCTTTGCGGGGGTACGCTTGGGTGAGCCGTCGGCGTTAAGCCCGGCTACCACGCTAATCTCGCCCGTCTTCTCGTCGCGGACTATCAGCACGTCTTTTTCTGTTGTTTTCTTTGCCATTTGAAAAATGTTTTAATGGGTTATTTATTAAAGAAATTATGGATACGCGCCTTGTAGAAGGCTATATCTTCCTTGCGGAAATCCTTTACGTGTTCGGAGAGGAATGTCAGTACGTCCTCCTCGCTGTAATAGGTCTTTTTGCCGAGCGTCTTGTACGGCAATGCACCGATGCTGCGGTAGCGCTGCAGGGTACGCTTGCTTATCTGGAGCAGCATGCAGAGGTCTTGGTTGTCGAACATCCTGATACTTTCCATCGGGTTCGGGGCTTTGCCGGACGGTCGCAGGGAGAGCAGCAGCTCGTCCTGACGGTCGAGCCGTTCCATCAGCTTCTGCATCCAGTCCTCAAAATTGTTTCGTGTAAGCAGTTCCATATCTTATGTCCTCCTTCCTTTGGGTTTGCCGCCGCCCGTGCGCAGCGTGTGGTTGCGTTTCAGTTCCGTCAGTGTCGCTGTATCTTCTGCCACGGTGCAGTCTGCGAGCAGACGGTCTATTTCCGACCGGCGGTAGCGGCATTTGCCGCGCAGCACGACATAGGCGATGCGCTGTTCGCTGCGCATACGTTGGAGGGTACGGGTACTCACGTTCAGCAGGTGCGCCGCCTCGCGGGTGGTGAGCAGCATGTCGGAAGACTCTCCCTTCCTCTCACCGGAAACGGCACGCACATAGACCGCTATCTCGGCTATCTGTTCCGTCAGGGCGGTGAAGGCGGAACTTTCAATCGTTATCACTTTCATATTTTGTCCTTTCTTTTGTTTCTCTGCGGCAAAATTCGGCAATAAACAAAAGGAGCTTTAACAACTCACTACGTGACTCACGTAAGATTTTCTTTGAAAGTGACTCCGTAACCCGGACAACCGGCGCAACAAACTGCCATATAGCGGAAAACGGCCCGCATTCAAGGCGGCTGCGTTACCTTTGCGGTAAATCATTAAATGTTTTGGTATATGGAAATCGTATCTATCGAGAAAAAGACCTTCGAGATGATGCTGGCGTCATTCAACGCCCTCTCGGAGAAAGTCGCCGCCCTAAGGCGCAAAAGCGACGGCGGGCGGCTGGAAAGGTGGCTCACTGGCGAGGAGGTCTGCGGGCAGTTGAGAATCAGCCCGCGCACGTTGCAGTCATTGCGTGACAGGCGGCTTATCGGCTACTCGCAGATGAACCGCAGGTTCTATTACAGGCCGGAGGAGGTCAGGCGGCTTATTCCGCTTATCGGCACGATCTATCCCGATGGAAAATGACTCTGTTTTTATTAACCACTTAATCCGATGTTATGATGAACGAGAACAACGAGGTTTTCTCAATGGAGGACGAGCCGGTTGCTACCGCGATACAGAATATGCTCAAAGGCTCCAAATGGCTCTCCGTATTTTTGGAAAGTTACCGTCCGCCACTGGACGGGGAACATTACCTGACGGACAAGGAGGTGGCGGAAATGCTCCGGGTAAGCCGCCGCACCTTGCAGGAGTATCGCAACAACAGGATGCTGCCCTTTATCCTTCTGGCAGGTAAGGTGCTTTATCCCGAATCGGGACTGCGTGAACTGTTGGAGGCGAATTACCTCAAGCCGCTGGAATAAGGCGGTTGCATGAAAAAAAGGAAACGGACAGCACCCGATGGCGTTGTCCGTTTCCTTTTTCGTTGTCTGTATGCGTGTTCAGCAATATCCGGTTTTCCCGTTCTGTATGAACATCACGTATGTCTGCCTCTTTTCCTTTGAGAGTGCCTTCTCCACCAGCCACATGCGGAACACGTGTGTATAGTAGGTGTTCAACCGGAAGGCTACTGGAATGATGATTTCAAGCGAGTAAACATCCGCGTACAGGCCGTTTTCAAGCTGTATGTAGCGGCATACCTCGTAGTCGTTCAGCACGTCCGACTTGCGGACGGCTTTGATGGCGGCGTTCACTGCCGGGACGGTGGCATGGAACTCTTCGGCGATTTCCCCGGCGGTCATCCATACCTCGTTACCGGTTACGCTGACCGTCTTGTCCTCTATAATGATTATGTCACGTTTCATGGCGTCTCTGTTTTAGATGGTACATCCTGCAAATTCCTCGATTTGGTTCAATCTTGCGGCAAGGTTCTCCATGTCTTGGTTGAGCTTCTCTTTGGTTATCTTCGCGTATATCTGCGTTGTCTTTATACTCTTGTGTCCCAGCATGGAACTGACTGTTTCGATGGGTACACCGTTGGAGAGGAACACCGTCGTGGCTGCCGTGTGGCGGCTCTGATGCCACGTGATATGCTTGGTGATGCCGCAACGCTTGGCGACGGCACGGATTCCGGCGAGGCACGTGTTGTAGTGGGGAACAGGGAAAATCCTGCCGTTTTCGCACAGCCCGCGGTATTTGTCGATGATTTGTTTCGCAATGTCAAGCAGGCGGATGTTAGACACCACGCCCGTCTTCTGGCGGTTGATGTTTATCCACTCGTGTTCATCGAAGTAGGTGCGGATGTTCTCTTCCGTCAAATTGCGCATATCGGCGAATGACAAGCCCGTGAAGGCGCAGAACAGGTAGAGGTCGCGGTATAGTTCCTGTTTGGCGTTCTTCAGTTTACCTTCCATCAGCAGGCGGATTTCGTCTTTGGTCAGGAAACTGCGTGTCGTTTCCTCCTTCTTGATTTCATACTCCCTGAACGGGTCGCGTGTGAGCCATTCGTTGTTGATGGCGATGAACACCATCGTCCGAAGTGGGCATACATACAGCCACACGGTATTGGTGCAGCAGTGTTTGTCCGTGCGCAGAAACATCTCGAAGTCGGAAATGAAAGCGGGGGTAAGCTCTTTCAACGCGATGTCCTTCACGTGGTAACGGATGTTGAGAAACTCTTGCAGGTGCTTGTAAACGGTCTTGTACTTCAAGAGCGTGCCTTTGGCTTTCATGCCTGCTTCCACCTGCTTGGCATAGTCCTCGTTGTGTTGCTGGAACACCTGCATCAGCGTGTGATAGCGGTGTTCCAGTCCGAGAAAGGCGTTCTTCACCTTCTCTGCCGTGACGAAGTTGTCACGCTCCATGATTTCCTGATAGTGCTTGTTGATGCGCACCCGCATCTTGTCAAGCATGCGGTTCGTTTCGAGTGCCGCCGTGCTTCTGCCCGTGACACGTCCCCCTTTGGTGTCCCACAACTTGGGATCGATGGTCAGTTTGCAACTGAATTGCGTCTGGCTGCCGTCCACCGTGATGCGTCCCATGACGGGAACCGTCCCGTCTTTTTTCACTACCTGACGTTTGAGGTAGTAAATAACTGAAAATGTACTCTTCATCGTCCTTAATTTTTTTTGTTCAAAATTAGTTGGTGAAGAGCCCTCCTCTGATACGCAAATCGCGGAAGAACGGCGCAATCTTTTTTCGTTACCGGATTTTTTGCGTGAGTTGTCAGTAACTCACTAATCCTTAAAGCCTTGTTTCGTTATTCGTGTCCATTTCGTCACCTATTGGGCGTGGTTACGAACAAGTAACGTAGCTCCGTCTTGATTTGGCTTCGGCGTGGATTGTAATGGCTCTCGGAATAATTGGCAGCATAAATGAAACCCCTGTAAATCAAATCCATTACCATATTCTTCCGCATTTCACTTTTTTCCGTAATTCTGGAAGATTTTTATAACCACTTTATTAGCAAGCAGTTCTGAGGATAAGGTAAAAATGAGGTAATGATTTGGCAACCCTGTCTATTTCTACGTTCTGCTGTGAGTTGCTGTCAATGTCTCTCGTCTTGGTACAAAAGTAGCAATAAAAATCGGATACACATCAAAATGTCCCATGATTTTTATCACAGGACGTTTTTTATCTTCGCTGAATAATCCGGTTTAACCGTTACTTCTATTTTCGGCAAGTTGCGGGCTATGATTGCTGAAATTTATACTTTAATCCATACTCTTCCAACTTGCTATACAGCGTTGTACGTCCGATTCCGAGCAATTCGGCGGCAACCTTGCGGTTTCCGTTTGCCTGCTTCAACGCGCGTAAGATGCGTTCCTTGTCCTCCGCATCGTTTCGCAAGGCGAAGCTGACAGGTGAGGTCGGTTTCGTTACGGCAAGTTCCAGATGCTCTTTCATGACAACTCCCGTCTGTGCCTGCAACACCGCGCCCATTATCTTCTGCCGAAGCTCACGGACATTACCCGGCCACGGATGGGTCAGCAATGTCTTACGGGCTTCCGCATCGAGCCCAGTCACGCTACATTCCAATTCATTGTTGGCAATCTCACGGAAGAACTCCGCCAACGGCATGATGTCCTCCTGACAGTCACGCAAGGGCGGAACAGTTATCTCGAAGTCGTGCAAACGGTACAGCAAATCCTGTCGGAAACGTTTTTCAATGACCGCTTTCTCCAGATCCTCGTTGGTGGCGGCGATGATGCGGACATTGAAGCTCTTGTCCGTCTTGTCACCTATAGGGCGGTATCTCCGTTCCTGTATGGCACGGAGTAACATCTGCTGGGTTTCCAATGCGAGATTGCCTACCTTATCCAAGAACAATGTGCCACCCTCTGCCTCATTGAAGTATCCTTTCTTTGTGCTGTCCGCACCCGTAAACGCGCCTTTGACATGTCCGAAGAATGCCGAGGGCGCAAGGTCTTTGGAGAGTGAACCGCAGTCCACAGGCACAAACGGTTTCCCTGCCCTTTTGCTCTTATCATGCAGATGGTGGGCGATATGCTCCTTGCCCGTGCCGTTCTCTCCGAATATCAGCACGCTCATATCAGTAGGGGCAACTAATCTTATCTGTTGCATGATTTTCTGAAAGGCGGAACTGTCACGGGCAAAAACGGGCATACGATTTCGTCCGATACTCCGTTCTTTCAGGATGGTATGAAGCAGAGGCATAAGTTTATCCTCCACAAGCTGCTTGGGGATATAGTCCAGCGAGCCGAGTTTCATACTTTCGACTGCCGTATGCACTTCGGCATAGTTGGTCATGATGATTAACGGTTGTGTCATGCCTTCCTTGCGCATCCATCGTAATAGGTCGATGCCGTCACCGTCGGGTAGTCGTAGGTCAGAAACCACGATGTCCCCGTCTGAGGCTTGTTGCAGAAGTTTCTTCGCGGTCGAGAGGTGGTAAGCCTGCACGGTACGGAATCCTTCCCGTGCCAGCAGGTTGCAGACAAACTCGCAATACACGATATTGTCCTCCACCACGATGATTCTTGTTTTATCCATTTTCGTATTTTTCCTTTCTTCTTTTGCCTGCCGGATAATTTCAGCACCTTTATCCAGCACAGCCGGTCACCGCTTTGCATATCGCTTCGTCATCTGGAGTGGCACTTCCATGAAGTTGGGCGTAAAGTTCCCTCAATGGCTGGTCGGCACGGAGAATCTGCCATGAACTTCGCAGATGGTGTGTAAGTGTGTCCAGTTCTTGGAGGTCTTTACGCTGTTCTGCATCCTTGACCGCCTGCATTTCCTTTTCGGTTTCCGCTATCAGTTTGTCCAGCATGACGGATTCATTGCCATAAGATAGCAGAGTGGAAAAATCCGGCTTTTCATCCAATATGCTGCTTAATGCGCATTTATCCGTAATCTCCATCAGTTCGGATATGGAGAACGGCTTGAACAGGCATCCGGCAAATCCACGCCCTATAAGTTCCTCCTTGCTGCAACTGCCCGAAGCGGTTGTCACGACTATGGGAATACTCTTCGAGTTGCCTACATTGGATGAGCGCAACAGTTCCAGCAGTTCAAAACCGCTTATCTCAGGCATATTCAGATCCGTCAGAAGCAGGCTGTATTCCTTTTTTCGTATCAGCTCCATCAGTACCGAAACATTGGTACAGGTATCGCAGTGCATCCCTTCATGGGCATACATTTCTTTCAACATAAGGAGAAGTACCTCGTCATTGTCGATGGCAATCACATCATGGCAGATATGATTATGGCGCATTTGCGCTTGAATTGTCTGTTCCGGCAGTTCCTCGGCTGTCTGCATGGGAATTTCCACCGTGAAGCGGCTCCCTTTGCCTTTCTCGCTTTCCAAGCGTATAGTTCCACCGAGCATCGCCACAATACGCTGCACGATGGACAATCCTAATCCGAAGCCGTCTTTTGCGGCGGCATTTGAAAGACGTTCAAATGCACCGA
>ENA-OYVX01000441-OYVX01000441.1-human-gut-metagenome-genome-assembly--contig:-NODE-441-length-21281-cov-3.782719_pt1 | contig 21281 bp, 16 predicted proteins | sample MGYA00244159_ERZ653375 | MGnify/ENA primary metagenome ERZ653375 (study PRJEB26926, sample SAMN06164942) | human gut metagenome | biome: ENVO:00009003; feature: ENVO:2100002; material: ENVO:00002003... | reverse complement strand
CGAGATTGCCTCTTGTCTCGTGGGCTCGGAGATGTGTATAAGAGACAGGGTAGAATTTGCATGGCAAAAAAACAGTTTAAAGCGGAGTCTAAAAGACTTCTTGATCTCATGATCAACTCTATTTATACCCATAAGGAGATTTTTCTGCGCGAGCTGATCTCCAACGCGAGCGACGCGATCGATAAGCTTTACTATAAATCCCTGGCGGACGGCGCTACGGGACTCAATCGTGACGACTTCCAGATCTTCCTTGCGGCGGATAAGGACAGCCGCACGCTGCGTATCCGCGATAACGGCATCGGCATGACGCAGGAGGAGCTTGACCAGAACCTCGGCGTCATCGCAAAGAGCGGCTCGCTGAAATTCAAGTCTGAAAACGAAAAGAACGAGGATATCGACATCATCGGTCAGTTCGGCGTGGGCTTCTATTCCGCGTTTATGGTCAGCGACCACGTGCGCGTGGAATCCAAGGCGTACGGCGCAGAGCAGGCGTATTGCTGGGAGTCCGACGGCGCGGACGGCTATACCATCCGCGAGTGCGAAAAGGCCGATCACGGCACCGAGATTATTTTGCATATCAAAGAGGACACCGAGGAAGAAAAGTACAGCGAGTTCCTCGATACATACCGCATTCGTTCGCTCGTGAAGAAGTATTCCGATTATATCCGCTACCCCATCCGTATGGAGGTCGAAAAGACCCGTGCGAAGGAGGGTACGGAGAACGAATATGAGCACTATTTTGAGGTGGAGACCCTCAACAGCATGGTGCCGCTGTGGAAGAAGAATAAAAACGAGATCACGGCAGAAGAATACAACAGCTTCTATAAGGAGAAGTTCTACGATTGGCAGGACCCGCTGAAGGTTATCCATACCTCCGCAGAGGGTACAGCGACGTATAACGCACTGCTGTTTATCCCTGTAAAAGCGCCGATGGATTATTATTCGAGAGACTACGAAAAGGGTTTGCAGCTGTATGCTTCCGGCGTGCTCATTATGGAAAAGTGCGCAGACCTGCTGCCGGATTACTTCGGCTTTGTGAAGGGCCTTGTCGATTCGCAGGATCTGTCGCTGAATATCTCCCGTGAAATGCTGCAGCACGACCGTCAGTTAAAACTTATCGCGACGCGCATTGAGAAGAAGATTGCGTCGGAGCTTAAATCCATGCTGGAGCACGACAGAGAGAACTACGAGAAGTTCTTTGAAAGTTTCGGTTTGAGACTCAAATTCGGCATGTACGAGAACTACGGCATCAATAAGGATAAGCTCAAGGATCTTGTGCTGTTCCGCTCCTCCACAGGCAAGATGCGCACGCTGAAAGAGTACGTTCAGGACATGAAGGAAGACCAGACCTGCATTTACTACGCGGCGGGCGAGACCCCAGAGCGCATTGCGCATCTGCCGCAGACCGAAGCCGTGCTTGACCGCGGCTACGAGGTGCTGTACCTTACGGACGATGTGGACGAGTTCGCGCTGATGGTGTTGCAGGAGTACGAAGGCAAGAGCTTCAAGAACGTTGCGGCGGAAGACGCACGCGTGCAGACCGAAGAAGAAAAGCAGGCTGCCGAAAAGCAGGCGGAGGAAAACAAGGCTCTGCTTGAGAAGATGAAGACGATTCTCGGCGAGCGCGTAAAGGACGTGCGCGTTTCGACGACACTTAAAAATCACCCCGTGTGCATCACGACGGACGGCGCGATCTCCATGGAGATGGAGAAGGTGCTAAACTCCATGCCGGGCGCGGAGCAGAAGGTGAAGGCCGAGCAGATATTTGAGCTCAACACCGAACACCCGGTGTTTGAGGTGCTGCGCCGCTTTGAAAACGACGAAGACAAGCTGAAAAAGTACACTGAAGTGCTGTACGATCAGGCGCTGCTTATTGAGGGCCGCTCCATTGAAGACCCGGTCGCTTACGCAAACAACGTCGCGGAGCTGCTTGCACAGTAAAAAATACCCCCATTAGGAGGACGGGCTATGAAGCCGAAAAGAAAACGGGACTTTACCGGCATGTTCATCATGGCGGTGCTGCTGAGCTTTATTCTGCCGCTCGGCTACCTTGTAGTACGTATTGTGTCGCACGGCGGCGGGACGGAGGAAGTGCGCAGCCGCGAAGACTATGTGCTGATGCTTTTGCAGTGCCTTTTGGGCATTGTCGCCATTGTGCTGCCGCTGCGGCTCATCCGGCAGAAAACGCTGCAGATTCCGCGCGTGATGCTGGTTTTGTACATTGCGTTTTTGTACTGCGCGATCTTCCTCGGCGAGGTGCGAAGCTTTTACTACGCCGTACCGCAGTGGGACACGATTCTGCACACGATGAGCGGTGCAATGCTGGGCGCGCTTGGCTTTTCCATGATTGCGATTTTCAATAATGCGGAGCGCATACCGTTGAATCTTTCACCGGTGTTCATCGCCGTATTTGCGTTTTGCTTTGCGCTTGCGATGGGCGCGGTGTGGGAAATTTATGAATTCACGATGGATTCCGTTTTCGGCACTAACATGCAGAAATATATGCTGGATAACGGCACGGCGCTTATTGGGCAGGCAGCCTTGCAGGACACGATGAAGGACATCATCGTGGACGCCATCGGCGCACTGGTGATGAGCACCATCGGCTACATTTCCCTCAAGTACAAAAAGGGCTGGGTGGAAAAGCTGATGATCCGTTTTCACGTGAAAAAGCCCGAAAAAAACGGGAAAACCAAAAAGGGAAAGGATGAATGAGCATGAACGATAACCGGAACTACACGCCCGCTGGGCAGCCGGTGACGCAGCCGCTTTATAACGGGCAGCCGGTGTATACCGCGCCGCAGAATCCCGCGCCGGTGCAGAACCCGACGCCGGCGTATACATATCCGCCGCAGGGCGGTAACGGCGCGCCCGTTTATGCACAGCCGGTGCAGCAGCCCGTATATTACGCACCCGTACAGCCGCCGAAGTGGGCGGACCCCGCGCGTTTGGAGCAAAAGGAGCTGCGCCGCGCGGCCTCCCGCCTTTCGTTTGCGACCATGACCTCTTTGCCGATACAGGTTTTGTGGACGACGCTTGCAACGCTGATTTTAACGGTGTGCGGCGTGAATTTTATGGGGCCGAACACCATTGGCGGCTTTCCGCCGACGGCGTATTACCTTATTTCGTCCATTGCATCGTTCTTATCCATTGTGCTGCCGTTCTCGTTTTTCCTGTTCTTTGGGAAAAGAAAGCTCTCGGACACGGTGCTTGTGGAGAAAAACGGTGTGCTGAACAGTGTTTTGCTTGTCTTTGCGGGCCTTGCCGTCAGCGTTTTGATGAACATTCCCGCAAACCTCATCTCGCAGCTTTTGGAGGGCGCAGGGCTGAACGGCGACGCAAACACGGCAGACCTTTTGGCGATGACGCCCGTGCAGGCGCTGACGATGTTCGTTTCGGTCGTGCTCATTGCGCCGGTGACGGAGGAATTTGCGTTTCGCAGCGTGACGACGGCCGTCATGCGCCGCTGGGGTGATTGGCCCGCGGTGATCTTCTCCGCACTGATTTTCGGCATGGCACATTACAGCATTCAGTCCTTGCCCGTGGTGCTTACGGCGGGCTTTGTAATGGCGCTTTTGTATGTGCGTACCCGCAACATTTGGGTGAACATTTTCGTGCACATGCTCAATAACCTGCTTGCGACGCTGCCCATCGCCCTTGAGGGGCTTGTGGGCGCGGATGCGGCGAATATCGCGAGCAATTTGCTGACGTATATCGTGTACGGCTTGGGACTGATTGCGCTTGTGGTGCTGCTTATCCGCAATTTCACCGGTCATAAGGTGTTTCGCACGCCCATGCAGCGCGGCGTACCGGTACGCGGGAAGGCGTTGTGGATGTTCGTGAATCCCGGTTTCATCTGCTACTATGTGCTGTTTGTCGTCATGTGTATCGTGACGCTGTATTCGTAAGGGGACATATGCCGTATAATGCCATGAAAAACCGCGCGTTTGTGCCGGAGGAAAAGTTCATGCGCGAGGCGCTTTCGCTTGCGGAAGAAGCCTTTTCGGCAGGTGAAGTGCCGGTGGGCGCCGTTGTTGTGAAGGACGGCAAAGTCATCGGGCGTGGGCGGAATCGGCGAGAAGAGCATCAGAGTGTGTTTGGCCATGCGGAGCTGGAAGCGATGGAACAGGCGGCAAAAGTGCTCGGCTCCTGGCGGTTGACCGGCTGTACGCTGTATGTGACGCTGGAGCCGTGTCCCATGTGTGCGGGCGCGACGGTAAACGCCCGCGTGGACCGCATCGTGTTCGGTACGGAAGACGAAGCTATGGGTGCGTGCGGCACGGCTGTGTCGGTGACGTCGCTCAAAAATGCCTTTAAACCCGAATTATACCGCGGATTGCTGTGTGAAGAATGCACGGCAATCCTGCGCCGGTTCTTCAAAGCCAGACGCGCGGAACGAACCGAAAAATAAAAGACCCGCATTGCAAACGGAATTTCCGGCTGCAATGCGGGTTTTTGCGTATGGTTTTAAAATTATGTAAACTAAAACTCCGGGATGATGGAGCGGACGAGGGGGCGGAGGCCGGTGCCGGGGTTCTCCTGCTGGTGGTAGATCTGCCCGTCGTAGGCGGGGAGGTTGTTGCCCTCCACCAAAACGGGACCGGTGGGGGTGATGCCCACGTCCCAGCCGACGTACCGCATGTCGGGTCGGACCTTTGCGGCTTTTTTGCACAGCGCAATCGCTTCATCAAAATATGGCACGCGGAAGTTTATGAATGGCGTGCAGGTATCGGGGTGCATGTCGAAATACATGCCGGTTTTATCGGACATAGCGGGGCGGCGGATGATACCATCGTCGCAGATGAGCGCGTTGAGCCCGCCGCTTGTGGTGTTATCTACAAATGAGCCGTGGCGGCCCGTGCGCACAAAGCTGTACAGCACATGCACGTCGCCTTTGTCATCTGTTAAGGTGCAGACGCGCAGGGTGTTGAGCGAATACGGATACAACGCGCTCATTTCCGGGTGCTGCTGTAAGGCTTCCTCCACGAGCAGTAAGCCGTTTTGCACCCAGTTTTCGCGCAGCCTTTTCACAGCCTCTCGGTCGTTTAAATCGGTCCCGGCGCTGTCAAAGCGTTTGACACCCAGCCCGCCGAAGCTTTCCGGCTCTTTTAAAAACACCACGGGGTGGTGTCGCAGAAAATCGGCAAGCGCGTCCTCACCGGCTTCATTGAGGTCTAAAAATGACCGTCCGAGGTACGGCGCAAACGTGCGGCAGAATAGCAGCTTGTTTTCAAAATAGGGGCGGTCTTCAGGGCTGTTTACCATGCGGGTCAAGCGCCAGTTATCCTGCATAGTGAAGAATGTGTTTCTCGCCTTTGCGCCGTGGATGTGCGCAAAACCGAAAATGTGGTAATCGTAAAATCCCACGTTATACCGCAAAATGCAGTACAGCATATCCGCCATGATGACGGGTGTGGGCGTTTTGGTCTCCTTTTTGACGTCGCGAACATACACCATCATGCGCTTTGCGTCAAAACCGCGAATGCGGCGCAGTAAAAGCTCCAGCTTCAGCATTTCTTAAAATCTCCTTACGAAATTCTTACAATTATCAATAAAATATGAGAAAGATTTTTGTTGATTTTATTATAGCATAAACCTGTCTAAAAGGAAAGAAAAAGATTTGCAAATTATTTTGGCGGATGCTTTGCAAAGCGAAAACCCCGCTGCGTTAAACAGCGGGGCGCAATTAGGAATGATTTATGAATTATGGAATTTTATGCTTCTTCGGACTCTTCCTTTTTCGGGGACACAGTGATGCGCACGCGGGTGGCACGCTGGTACTCTGTTTCTTCTACAACGATATGCAGGTTTTCAAAATCAAAGCAGTCGCCCTTTTCGGGGATGCGATCGAGCTGCTCGATGACCCAACCGTTGATGGTGGAGGCTTCGGAATCGGACTTCAAATGGAAGTATTCAAGAAGCTCGTCAAGGTTGGTGGAGCAATCGACAAGGTATTCGTTGTCGCTGACCTTTTGAAACGCTTCCACCACTTCGTCGTGTTCGTCCCAGATCTCGCCGACAAGCTCTTCGATGATGTCTTCCAGCGTGACGATGCCCTCGGTGCCGCCGAACTCATCCACGATGACGGCAAGGTGCGATTTGTTCTGCTGCAAAAGCTTTAAAAGTGCGGAAATTTTCATCGAAGGCGGGATAAACTCCACGGGCTTGATGATCTGCTTCACCGCGTTGCCGTCGCGCAGCACGAGGTTATGGAAATCTTTCTCATTGATAATGCCGACGATGCTGTCAATCGTCTCCTCATACACCGGCAGGCGCGAAAAGCCTGTTTCCGTAAAGAGGTCGGCGACTTCCTGCACGGTGCTCGTCTTATCCACGGCTTCTACGTCTACGCGCGGCGTCATGATATCGATGGCTTCAAGGTCGTCGAACTCGATGACGTTGTGGATAAGCTCGCTTTCGTTTTCGTTGATACCGCCGTCGTGCTCGGCTTCCTCCACGATGGTGAGCAGTTCGCTTTCCGAAATGGTACGGTCGTTAGAGACCTTTACGAATTTTTTCACCAGCTTTTTGATGCCCACAAGACATACGTTAATGGGCTTGAAGACGTAAATGAGCACGTTGATGATGGGCGCGGAAAACATAGCGAATGCTTCCGGGGCCTCTTTTGCGATGCTTTTCGGCGTGACCTCGCCGAAAATGAGCACGATGATCGTCATGGCGATGGTGGAAACGGTGGGACCGTTGTCGCCGAATGCTTTGATAAACAAAACGGTGGCGAGAGAAGACGCACTGATGTTGACGATGTTGTTTCCCACCAGAACGGAGGAGATGAGCTCGTCGTAATTATCCACGAGCTTATAGGCGAGCTTTGCGCGCTTGTTGCCGTTATCGGCCAAGTTTTTGAGCCGGATACGGTTGAGCGACGAAAACGCCGTTTCCGTGGCGGAGAAATAGGCGGACAAAACGATCAGAACGATCAACGCTATGATCAACCCTGTACTGTGACTGTCCATCTGAGAAAAAATAACCTGTCTTTCCTACAAAAAATTTGCCGCAGCCATATGCCGCTTGGCATGTATAATAATATCGTATATTACCACAATACGCGAAAAAAAGCAAATCGAAAACCTGTAAATTTTTTGAAAACGCAAAAAGCGCAGGAGCTTTTCAAAACTTCCGCGCCTTTTTACAGAGCTTTATGGAATTTGTGCACGCTCTTTCGGCAAAAACGTGAGCTTTACGCGCGCCGAGCCGTTTTCGTTCGGATAGTAATAAAGGTAAAGCAGCGATTCGTTTTCACCGAGACCGCGCCACTGGTATTGTAAGGCGCAGACATTTTCGCCGCCTGCATCTTTTTGCAGCGCCGCAAAAAGCGTATCGGTATCGTCTTCGGCGGAAACACCGTCCATGTTCACGTCGGTCGTGAACGGTTCGCCGAGCGCTTTTTCAAGCTTGTTGTAGCAGGTGCGCATGTATGAAAAGCCGTCGCCATTCGGCGTGCACGGTACGGTGAGCTCTGCGTAGTTGAGCTTGCCGGCGGAGGTTTCATCGCCGCGGTATGCGTCAAACGAGAGCTGCACATCGGCGGTTTTGCCGTAAACGTCAACGGTATAATCGGAGAGCGCCTGCTCGGTGACACCGAGCGTTTTCAGCGCCTCCGCTTTTTCCTGTCCCACCGCACGGACAAACGCAGACGGAAACAGACTTTCCGTTTTTCCGGAGCACCCGACAAGGCATGTAAATATCGCCAAAAGGCAGAACATGACCGCAAATTGCTTTTTCATAAAATCGACCCTTTCTTAAAAATGGGTGTGTTTACTGGGGGGGGCAAAGCGGTACATGGGGCTCATCCTTTCCGAGTTTTACAGCTCCATTATAGCATAAAGCTGTGGGCGAAAACTATGGAAGAAACCGCCAAAACATCAGGGCGGCGGTTGGTGCAAATGTTATTTTACGCGGTGTGCGTCTGTTTTTCGTAAAAGCACGTTGTTTTCCGTGCTGTTTTCTGTATAATAAGAAATGGAAACACAAGCTGTGCGGCGGAAAACGCTGCGGCTTTGAAACGATAGATCAGAAATAAAAAAAGGAGAACCCTTATGAACTATACGGAAAACGTAATCGTGCCGGAGCGCACGCTTTTGGTCTCGCTTGACACAGGCGAGTATGACGCGGAGGAATCGCTGCGCGAGCTGTGGGAGCTTGCAAAAAGCGGCGGCGCGGAGCCTATTGCGACGATGATGCAGAAGCGCCCCTCCCCGGAGACCGCGACGTGCGTAGGCAGCGGCATGGTGGAGGAAATTCGGAATTTCTGCGAGAACAACGAGATTGAGCTGATTATTTTTGACCGCGAGCTGACGCCGACGCAGATCCGCAACCTTGAAAATGCGACAGACGTGCGCGTTGTGGACCGCACGATGCTGATCCTCGATATTTTTGCGCAGCGTGCGCAGAGCCGCGCAGGTAAGGTGCAGGTGGAAGCGGCGCAGCTGAAATACCTTCTGCCACGTTTGACCGGCAAGGGCACGGCGCTTTCGCGTCTCGGCGGCGGCATCGGCACGCGCGGCCCGGGCGAAACGAAGCTGGAGACCGACCGCCGACACATTCGCCGCAGAATTGAAGCGCTGCGCGAACAGTTGAAGAAAATAGAAGTCGGCCGCCACGAGACGCAGCGCCGCCGCGAAAAGGACGGCACGGTGACGGTGGCGCTTGTCGGCTACACGAACGCGGGCAAATCGACCTTGATGAATCTCTTGACGCAAGCGGGCGTTTTGGCGGAGGATAAGCTTTTCGCGACGCTGGACCCCACGGCGCGCGCGTTGAAGCTGCCCGGCGGCAAGACCGTTATGCTCATCGATACGGTCGGCCTTGTGCGCCGCTTGCCGCACCATTTGGTGGAGGCGTTTCGCTCCACGTTGGAGCAGGCTGCAACGGCGGACATCATTTTGAACGTGTGCGATGCTTCCAGCCCCGAAGCGCGCACGCACTTGGACGTGACAAATGAAATTTTGCAGAGCCTCGGCTGCGGTGACCGCCCGGTTATCCCGGTGCTCAATAAATGGGACCTTGTGGGCGATGCGGACAGCGCTTTGCATTTGACGGGCGCGGTGCGCATCAGTGCGCTGAAAAACGAAGGCATCCCGGCGCTTTTGCAGGCGATTGAAGATAACCTGCCGGTGAAGCCTGTGGACGTGACGGCGCTGCTGCCGTTTGCAAAGACGGGCATTGCGGCACAGCTGAGAAAAGTGGGCGCGCTCGTCTCCGAAGAATACGTGCCGGAAGGGCTCCTTATTCATGCCCGTGTGGAGCCGCGCGAAATGGCGCTGATAAAGCCCTATATCGTAGAAAACAATTCCGAAAGCGAAAATGTATAAAGCAGTGTATACAAATGTATAATATGCGCTATATTCATTCGAAAATGCATATTTTTGAAGATTGAATTTTGAAAAATACACAAATACAAAGCCGAAAAACCCGCATGAAATCTGGAAATTTCGACAACTTTCAAAAAAGATGAATAAATATTCAAGAAAAGGGTTGATTTTTCCGGAAAACGGTGTATAATAATGACCGTTGAAACAAATAATTCTCCGCCGCACGATGACGGCGGTTTATGAAAAAAGGAAGGGTTACATCATGGCAAAGGCAAAGAAGGATATTAAAAAGGTTGTTCTGGCGTACTCCGGTGGTCTGGATACCTCCATCATCATCCCGTGGCTGAAGGAAAACTACAACAACTGCGAGGTCATCGCGGTTTCCGCCGACGTGGGTCAGGGCACGGAGCTTGACGGTCTGGAAGAAAAAGCACTGAAGACCGGTGCATCGAAGCTCTACATTGAAGACCTCAAGGAAGAATTCATTCAGGAATATGTTTATCCCACCGTACAGGCAGGTGCGGTCTACGAGAACAAGTACCTGCTCGGCACGTCCTTTGCCCGCCCGATCATCGCAAAGCGCATCGTTGAAATTGCCAAGGCCGAGGGCGCAGACGCCATCTGCCACGGCTGCACCGGCAAGGGCAACGATCAGGTTCGTTTCGAGCTGACCATTAAGGCGTTTGCTCCCGAAATGACCATCATCGCTCCGTGGAGAGAGTGGAGCATCAAATCGAGAGAAGAAGAAATCGAGTATGCGGAAGCACACAACATTCCGCTGAAGATCAACCGTGAAACAAACTACTCCAAGGATAAGAACATCTGGCATCTGTCCCATGAGGGTCTTGACCTTGAAGACCCGGCAAACGAGCCGCAGTACAACCACCCGGGCTTCCTTGAGCTCGGCGTTTCCCCGGAGCAGGCCCCGGACGAGCCCACTTATGTGACGATCCATTTTGAAAAGGGCAAGCCGACCGCCATCAACGGCAAGGAAATGAACGGTGTGGAAGTTGTAACGACGCTCAACGAGCTCGGCGGCAAGAACGGCGTAGGCCTTGCGGATATCGTAGAGAACAGACTTGTCGGCATGAAGAGCCGCGGCGTTTATGAGACTCCGGGCGGTGCAATCCTTTACCACGCACACAATAAGCTTGAAGAGCTGTGCCTGGACAGAGATACGTTCCACTACAAGCAGCAGATCGGTTTGAAGTTTGCAGAACTTGTTTACTACGGCCAGTGGTTCACCCCGCTGCGCGAGGCGCTTTCCGCATTTGTAGATTCCACCCAGCAGACCGTCACCGGCGATGTTAAGCTGAAGCTTTATAAGGGCAACATCATTGATGCAGGTGTCACCTCTCCGTACAGCCTGTATGACCCGGAGATCGCAACGTTCGATGAGGATGAGGTCTACAATCAGGCGGATGCAGACGGCTTCATCAACCTGTTCGGCCTGCCGATCAAGGTTTATGCACACATGAAGGCAAAGACCGAAAATAAATAATCCAAAAGTAGATTTAGGGTAGGCATTCATCTGCCTGCCCTTTTCTGCCATAAACGGGAAGGAAAGATTCAGCCATGAAATTATGGAAAGGCCGCTTCCAGAAGGAGGCAGACCCGAAGACGAACGACTTTAACTCGTCTATTTCTATTGACAGCCGCATGTACAAAGAGGACATTGAGGGCAGCATTGCGCATGCCACAATGCTCGGCGCGGCGGGAATTATCGATAAAGGCGAAAGCGAAAAGATCTGCGCGGAGCTTGAGAAAATCGAAAAGGACATCGAGACGGGCGCTCTGCACATTGACCCCGATGCCGAAGATATTCACACGTTTATCGAGGGCGAGCTGACGGCGCGCATCGGCGACGCAGGCAAGAGATTACATACCGCTCGCAGCCGCAACGATCAGGTTGCGCTGGATGTTCGTCTGACGCTGCGCAAGGAGTGCGCGGGGCTCATGGAACAGTTAAAAGAGCTCATCAACGTACTGTGCGACCAGGCGGAGGAATATGCCGACACCGTTATGCCGGGCTACACGCATTTGCAGCGCGCACAGCCCATCACGTTCGGGCATCATTTAATGGCGTATGCCGAAATGTTCCTGCGCGACATCGGCCGTATGCAGGACGCGTTAAAGCGTATGGACGTTTGCCCGCTCGGCTCCGGCGCTTTGGCCGGAACGACGTACCCGCTCGACCGTGATTTGACGGCGAAGCTGCTCGGCTTCTCCGGCGTGAGCCGCAACAGCCTCGACGGCGTTGCCGACCGCGATTTCTGCGCGGAAATCGCCGCGGCGATTTCGCTTGCGATGGTGCATCTTTCGAGATTTTCCGAGGAGATCATTCTTTGGTGCTCGTGGGAGTTTAAATTCATCGAGCTGGACGACGCGTTTTCCACCGGCTCCAGCATCATGCCGCAGAAGAAGAACCCGGATATTACGGAGCTTATCCGCGGCAAGAGCGGCCGCGTGTTCGGCGACCTGATGGCGCTTTTGACCATGATGAAGGGTCTGCCGCTCGCGTACAACAAGGACATGCAGGAGGACAAGGAAGCCGTGTTTGACGCGGTGGATACCCTGCGCCTGTGCCTGACGCCGTTTATCCCGATGCTGAAAACAATGCGCGTTTTGAAAGAGAACATGCGCGCCGCAGCGGCAAAGGGCTTCATCAATGCAACGGATTGCGCGGATTATCTGGTGGCTTCAAAGGGCCTGCCGTTCCGCGATGCGTATAAGATTACGGGCGAGCTTGTCGCCTTGTGCATCGAGCGCGGCCTGACGCTGGAGACGCTGCCGATCGACGAATACAAAAAGGTCTGTAATGCGTTCGACGAGGGCGTGTACGAGGCCATCAACCTTGAAAAATGCGTGCGCGACCGCAAGGTCAAGGGTGCGCCGTGCCCGGAGAACGTCCACGCGGCGGCAAAAGAAGTGCGCACGATCGTAAACGGGCTATAAATTCAATTTTACCTTTGTTGGGGGTATCAAAATGGAAAAGATTAAGGTCGGCGTCGTGGGCGCCACCGGTTATGCGGGCGCGGAGATCTGCCGCCTGATTGCGGGGCATCCCGCAGCGGAGCTTGCGGCCATCAGCTCTGTAAGCTTTGAGGGACAGGCTTTGTCGGACGTTTACCCGGCATACCGCGAAATGTGCGACCTCATCTGCACCACGCAGAAAGCGGTTGTGGAAAAAAGCGATGTCATCTTTGCCGCTTTGCCGCACGGCCTTTCGCAGGAGCTTGCTGCGGAGTGTGACAAAAAAGGCAAGGCGTTCATCGACCTCGGCGCGGACTTCCGCTTAAAGAGCGAGGAAGAATACACCGAGTGGTACGGCGGCACATTTACGGATAAGGCGCTGCACGAAAAAGCCGTGTACGGTCTGCCGGAGCTGTTCCGCGAGGAAATTAAGAAGACAAAGCTCGTTGCAAACCCGGGCTGCTACACCACGGCGGTGCCGCTTGCACTCGTGCCGGCGCTGGAAAAGGGCTATATCGAGACGACCGGCATCATCGCAAACTGCGCGTCCGGCGTGACCGGCGCGGGCAGAAAGCCGGCGCAGAACAGCCACTACCCGGAGCTGAATGAGGGTATGTCCGCGTATAAAGTCGCGTGTCACCGCCATACGCCGGAAATCGAACAGACGCTTTCCAAAATTTCGGGTGAGAAAATGCACATCACGTTTGTGCCGCATCTGCTGCCGGTGAACCGCGGCATTTTAGCGACATGCTATGCAAAACTCAAGCCGGGCGTTACGGAGGAAATGCTTCGCGCGGCGTATGAGGAAAGATACGGTAAAGAGCCGTTTGTGCGTTTGCTGCCGAAGGGCAAGAGCGCCGATATTCACAACATCAAGTACACGAATTTCTGCGACGTGTCCATCTTTACGGACCCGCGCACCGGCACGTTCATCGCCATCAGCGCTATCGATAACATGGTGAAGGGCGCGGCAGGGCAGGCCATTCAGAACATGAACATTCTGTTCGGTCTGGACGAGACCTGCGGCTTAAAGCTCGTTCCGCCGGCATTCTAAAAGAGTACGAAATTAAGGGAAAGCGATTTTTATATAAGGAGCAATTCAGTATGCAGTTTATCGAAGGCGGCGTCACCGCGGCCAAGGGCTTTTTAGCCGGCGGCATCCACTGCGGCATCCGCAAAAATAAGTCCAAAGCCGATCTGGCTATGATTTTCAGCAAAACACCGTGTGCGGCGGCAGGCGTTTACACGCAGAACCTTGTAAAGGGTGCGCCGATTCTTGTCACACGCAAAAATATCGCGGACGGCCGCGCACAGGCGGTCATCTGCAACAGCGGCAACGCCAACACCTGCAACGCAGACGGCGAAAAGAAGGCGTGGCGCATGTGCGAAATCGCGGGCGAAGCGCTCGGCATTGACCCGCACGATGTCATCGTCGCGTCTACGGGCGTTATCGGGCAGATTTTGCCGATCGCGCCGATTGAGAATGCAGCCACGGCGTTGGCGGCACTGCTGAACGAAAACGGCTCCAACATGGCGGCAAAGGCCATCATGACGACCGACACCATCGAAAAAGAGTGTGCCGTAAAGATTACGCTCGGCGACAAAGAAGTGCGCATCGGCGGCATCTCCAAGGGCTCCGGCATGATCCACCCGAACATGGCGACGATGCTGTGCTTTGTCACGACGGACTGTGCCATTTCCGTGCCGATGCTGCAAAAGGCCATTAAGGCGGCAGCAGACACCACATTCAACATGATCAGCGTGGACGGCGATACCTCCACGAACGACACGCTTGCCATTATGGCGAACGGCGAGGCGGAAAACGAGGAGATCACCGAAGAAAACGAAGCGTACAAGACGTTTCTTGAGGCGCTGACGGCGGTTTGCAGAAAGCTTTCCATGATGATGGCGGGCGACGGCGAGGGCGCAACGAAGCTGCTCATCTGCAAGACGACCGGCGCGAAGGACTGGGAGACGGCGAAGACGGTTGCAAAGTCCGTCATCTGCTCCTCTCTACTCAAGGCTGCCATGTTCGGCGAAGACGCCAACTGGGGTCGCGTGCTGTGCGCCATCGGTTATGCCGGCGCGGATATCGACATCAACAAGGTGGACGTGTCCTTTAAGAGCGCGTACGGGCAGGTAGATGTCTGCGTGAACGGTGCGGGCATCAACTTCAGCGAGGAAGAAGCCGCAAAGGTGCTGCATGAAAAGGAAATTACCATTTTGGTGGAGCTCAACAGCGGCGACGCGGAGGCGGAAGCCTTCGGCTGCGACCTCACCTATGACTATGTAAAAATCAACGGAGATTACAGAACATGAGTGAAGAAAAGAAGATCGGCATCTCGAACAGCGACCGCGCCCATGTGCTCGTGCAGGCGATGCCGTATATCAAAAAGTGGGCGGGCGAGACCATCGTCGTCAAATACGGCGGCAATGCTATGATTAACCCGGAACTGAAAGAAGCCGTGATGAACGATATTGTGCTGATGCAGCTCGTCGGCGTGAATGTCGTGCTGGTGCACGGCGGCGGCCCGGAGATCAGCGGCATGTTGAAAAAGATCGGAAAGGAAAGCCGCTTTGTCGGCGGTATGCGCTACACCGACGCGGAGACGATGGACATTGTGCAGCAGGTGCTGGCAGGCAAAGTCAATAAAGACCTCGTACAGCTTTTGGAAAACACCGGCGGCAAGGCGGTCGGCCTGTGCGGCCTTGACGGTTCCATGCTGAAGGCGGATAAGCTGCCCGCAGCCGAAGACCTCGGCTTTGTGGGCGAGATCCGCGAAGTGAACACGAAGATCGTTGAAGATGCCATTGCTTCCGGCTACACACCCGTTATCTCCACGGTGGCGGCAGGCTACCACGGTGAGGTGTACAACATCAACGCCGATGTGGCGGCGGCGCGCATTGCGGCGGAGCTCGGCGCGCGCAAGCTCATTTTGATGACCGACATTGTCGGTCTGCTGCGGGATAAGGACGATGAAAACACGCTTATCCCGGTCGTAAACGTCAGCGACGTGCCGAAGCTGAAGCGCGACGGCATCATCAGCGGCGGCATGATTCCGAAGATCGACTGCTGCGTGGAGGCTGTGCGCCGCGGCGTAGAGCGCGCGCATATCATCGATGGCAGAACGCCGCACTCCATTCTGGTCGAGCTCTTCACCGATGAAGGCATCGGTACGATGTTCTATTAAGAGGGAAAAACCGCGCCCGTACCCGTGAACGAAAACGGCGAATGGGAGAAGCACTGGGGTTCGTCGGCGATAGTATCGGTGTGGAAGACAAGTACGGATATGTTTTCAACAGGGTACAGACGATATTGTGGAAACAAAAGGAATTTTGAATATGAGTTTTGAAGCAATTAAAAAGCAGGAACAGGAGTATATCCTCCATTCCTACGGCCGTGTGGACGTGGCGCTCAGCCACGGCAAAAACGCCGAGGCTTGGGACGTGGAGGGCAAGCATTACTACGATTTCACCTCCGGCATCGGCGTAAATGCGCTGGGCTATTGCGACGAGGGCTGGGTGAAGGCCGTCACCGAACAGGCGGGCAAAATTCAGCACATGTCGAACTATTATTACTGTGATAAAAACACACAGCTTGCGGAACTGCTTGCAAAAAACAGCGGCCTTTGCCGTTCGTTCTTCTGCAACAGCGGCGCGGAAGCGAACGAGTGCGCCATTAAAATTGCCCGTAAATACGGCGAAAAAAAGCACGCGTATAAGATCGTCACGCTGGAAAATTCTTTTCACGGCAGAACGCTCACCACATTGGCGGCAACGGGTCAGGACGGCTTTCATCGGCTTTTCACCCCGCTGACCGAGGGCTTTGTGTACGCCAAGGGCAACGACGTGGAAGACCTGAAAGCGAAGCTCTCTGACCCCGAGGTCTGCGCCGTGCTGCTCGAGAGCGTGCAGGGCGAAGGCGGTGTGGTGCCGATGGAGGAAGACTATTTAAAGGCCGTGCGTGCACTGTGCACGGAGCGTGACGTGCTGATGATGCTTGACGAAGTGCAGACGGGCATCGGCCGCACGGGCTACTTCTTCAGCTATCAGCGCGCGGGCATTCTGCCGGACGTTGTAACGGCGGCGAAGGGGCTTGGCGGCGGCTTGCCGATCGGCGTATGCATCGCGGGCGAGAAAGTAAAGGACAGCTTTGCCCCCGGCATGAACGGCTCCACGTTCGGTGCAAACCCCGTGGTGTGCGCCGGTGCGGTGGAGGTCGTTTCCCGCGTATCCAAGCCGGAATTCTTAAAAGAAGTGCAGGAAAAAGGTGAGTATTTCAAAGAGCGGCTGCTTAAAATGCCGAACGTCGAGTTTGTGCGCGGCCGCGGCATGATGATCGGCGTGAAAGTGAAGGACAAGGACGCTCATGATGTGCTGAATGCTTGCGCGAAAGCGGGTCTGCTCATTTTGACGGCGAAAGACCTTGTGCGCTTCCTGCCGCCGCTCACCATCACAAAAGAAGAGATCGATGCCGGTCTCGCGATTTTTGCGGAACAGATTAAATAAACGGAGGAAATTCCCATGAAACACTTATTAAAACTGCTCGATCTCTCCAAAGAGGAGATCATCGACATTCTGAACCTTGCCGACCAGCTCAAGTATGAGACAAAGCACGGCATCGAGCACCACCACTTAAAGGGCAAGTGCCTTGCCATGATTTTTGAGAAGTCTTCCACCAGAACGCGCGTTTCGTTTGAAGTGGGCATCAATCAGCTCGGCGGCTATGCCGTTGTGCTCGCGGGCGAAGGTTCGCAGATCGGTCGCGGCGAGCCGGTGCAGGACACCGCACGCGTGCTTTCCCGCTATGTGGACGGCATCATGATCCGCACCTTCGAGCAGAAGGAGGTCGAAGATCTCGCAAAGTACGGCTCCGTGCCGGTCATCAACGGTTTGACGGATTTCTGCCACCCGTGCCAGATCTTAGCCGACCTCATGACGATCCGCGAATATAAGGGCTCGTTCGACGGCCTGAAGATGTGCTTCATCGGCGACGGCAACAACATGATGAACTCCCTCATCGTCGGCGGCCTGAAGGTTGGCATGGAAGTTGCTGTGGCTTGCCCGGAGGGCTACCGCCCGCCGCAGGAGATTCTCGATTTTGCAGCCGGCTATGACTGCTTCACGCTGACCGATGACCCGATGGTTGCCGCAAAGGACGCAGATGTCGTTATCACCGACGTGTGGACATCTATGGGTCAGGAAGAAGAGCGCGCAGCACGCGAAAAGGCGTTTGCAGGCTATTGCATCGATGAGAAGATCATGGGCGTTGCAAAGAGCGATGCCATTGTACAGCACTGTCTGCCGGCACACCGCGGCGAGGAGATTACCGAAGAGGTGTTCGAGGCGAACGCAGGCCCAATTTTCGACGAAGCGGAGAACCGTTTGCACGCACAAAAGGCCGTTATGGTCACGTTAATGAAAGATTGATTGGACAAAACGCTGTGTTTTTGCACGGCGTTTTGTATTTGCCTTTTGAGAAATTATGCGGTATAATTAAAAACAGAAATACCGCGCACGATATGTGTGTGAAATAACCGTTTCAGCCATTACGCGCAAAGTGATTGCATGTCGTATATTTATGCAGACGCAAATGCGCCGGAGAGGAGACAGCTTATGCTCAGAGAACAGTTGTGGTTTGATTTTTGTGACGATTTGCCCATTGAGATCGAGCAGAGGATCGACGAGGGCATTTTGGAAGCGGAACGCTTTAAAGAGCGTGCCGAGCAGGTAAAGGAAATGCCGCGCGGCGCGGCACGTACCGCCGCAGGCGCAGAGCTTTTAGAGCAGCTTTGTGCGCTTGAAAACCCACAGGACAAAGACGAGCCGTCCGACCTTCCGGGCATCAAGGCGGCATCTGTCGGTGAGCCGAAAGAGAAAGCCGAAGCGGATTGCGACAAAATCTACGGCGCGTGGCTCGGCCGCTGTGCGGGTTGCCTGTTGGGTCAGCCGGTAGAGGGCTGGCGGCGTGCACGCATCAACGGGCTTTTGAAAGAGACCGGCAACCTGCCGCTGCAAAACTACATTTCGTCCGATATCGGGCCTGTTCTGCGCGAAAAATACAACGTGCGCGACGACGGACACGCCTACGGCGCGGAAAAAACCGGGTGGATCAACAACGTCTCTTACATGCCGGAGGACGATGACACGAACTACACGCTCATCGCGTTAAAGCTCGTCGAGCAGTACGGGCGCGATTTCACACCCGATGACGCGGCGGAAAACTGGCTGATGAACCTGCCGCTTTTACACCTGTGCACGGCGGAGCGCGTGGCATATATCAACCTCGCACAATCCGTTTTCCCTCCGGAATCGGCGTTGTACCGCAACCCGTACAGGGAGTGGATCGGCGCACAGATCAGGGGCGATCTGTTCGGCTATATCTGCCCCGGCGATATGGAAACGGCGGCGGAAATGGCATGGCGCGATGCGTCCATCTCTCACGTGAAAAACGGCATCTACGGCGAAATGTGGATTGCCTCGATGCTTGCGAAAGCGGCGGTTAACGACGACATGCCGACCATCATTCGCTCCGGCATGAAGCAGATCCCGAAAAAGAGTCGTCTTTATGAAGAGCTTGCGGAAATTTTGAGCCGCTTTGAAAGCGGCGACACCGCTGAGGAGACGAAAGCATATATCCTCGGCAAGTACGATGAAAATAATCAGCACCACTGGTGTCACACCGTCTCGAATGCGGCAATCGTCGCGATGGGCTTATTGTGGGGCAAGAAGGACTTCACCTACACGATGGAGCTGTGCCTGACGATGGGCTTTGACACGGACTGCAACTGCGCCACGGCGGGCTCTGTGCTTGGTATGGTACTGGGTGCACAGCTTTTGCCGGAGGTCTGGACGGCGCCGCTCAACGACCGTGTGCTTTCCGGCGTGGACGGCTTCGGACTCGTGCATATTTCGGACATGGCAGCGCGTACACAAGCGCTCGCCGAGTAAAAAATAATAAGTTTTTTGCGGGCACACGGCTTTTTGGCGGTGTGTCCGCTTTTTATACGGAAAACCCGCGTGCCGTTCACAATTTTTTCGGAATTTTCGGCTATTCAAAAGGGCTGAGATATGATATACTATAAGGCAGTATGGGCTTTTCTGCCCTTTGATTTTGAAAGGAAAAACGGCATGATCGTTCTCGGCATCGACCCCGGCTACGCCATTGTCGGCTACGGCGTGGTGGAAATGAAAAATAACCGTTACCGCACGTTGGAGCACGGCGCGGTGACAACCAAAGCGGGCACGGATTTCAACCGCCGTTTGGAGATCATTTACGACGGCATCGCGCAGGTTTTGGCGCAGTATCACCCGGATGCGGTCTCCGTGGAAAAGCTTTATTTTTCAAACAATAAAACGACCGGCATCGGTGTGGCGGAAGCCCGTGGCGTCATTTTGCTTGCGGCGCAGAAGGCCCGCGTGCCTGTTTTTGAATACACCCCCGTGCAGGTGAAATTGGCCGTTACGGGATATGGCAAGGCCTTAAAGCCGCAGGTGATGGAAATGACCCGCCGCCTTTTGTGCCTGCGCGAGGTGCCGAAGCCGGACGACACGGCGGACGCGCTCGCCATTGCCATTTGCCACTGCCATGCCTCCGGCACGGCGCTGCGGCAGTTTTTGAGGTAACGCCGTCTATTTGGACAGAGAGTACAGAGGGTATAGAAAGGACAAAAGCGATGTTTTACAGTCTTACCGGGAAACTTGTACACATGGAGCCGGGCGTTGTCGCTATTGAATGCGGTGGCGTGGCGTTTAAGTGCTTCACTTCCATGAACACGCAAAAAAACATGCCGCGCATCGGTGAAACGGCTACGGTCTATACGCATTTAAACGTGCGCGAGGACGCGCTTGATTTATACGGCTTCTCTACAAAAAGCGAGCTGAACTGCTACAAGATGCTGACGACCATCAGCGGCGTGGGCCCGAAGGCGGCGCTCTCCATTTTATCCGAAATGACCCCGGAGGGCGTTGCCATGGCGGCGGCCTCCGGCGACAGCAAAAAGTTTACAAAGGCGAGCGGCGTGGGCCCGAAGCTTGCACAGCGCATCGTGCTGGAATTGAAAGACCGCGTGAAGAAGATGGGCTTTACGGGCGGCACGCTGGAACTGACCGGCACGGACGACGCGGGCATTGTTTCCGCGTCTCAGAACGCCGAGCAGGCCGTACAGGCGCTTATTGTGCTCGGTTATACACAGTCCGAGGCCGCGCAGGCCGTGGCGAAGCTGGACGGCTCCCTCTCTACGGAAGAACTTATTCGCGGCGCTTTAAAGAGTATGGCAAGCCGCTTTTAATACACGCTGAAAGGAGAGTGCTTTTCGCGTGACGTTTGACAGAGACAACGAAATGGATTTTGAAAACCGCGTCATTGCGCCGGAGTATGTGCCGGAGGACGCGGAGGTGGAAAACCCGCTGCGCCCGCGTACCTTTGCGGATTATGTGGGCCAGGAAAAGGTAAAAGAAAACTTAGAGGTGTTCATTCAGGCGGCAAAGCAGAGAAAAGAATCGCTTGACCACGTTTTGCTCTACGGCCCGCCGGGTCTCGGCAAAACGACGCTTGCGGGCATCATTGCAAACGAGCTCGGTGTCAATCTGCGCATCACGAGCGGCCCGGCTATCGAAAAGCCGGGCGACCTCGCCGCATTATTGACGAATCTGAACCCCGGCGACGTGCTGTTCATCGATGAGATTCACCGTCTGCCGCGCAGTGTGGAGGAGATCTTGTACCCAGCCATGGAGGACTTTGCGCTCGACATTATTACAGGCAAGGGGCAAATGGCGGCGTCCTATCATCTGCCGCTGCCGCGCTTTACGCTTGTCGGTGCAACGACGAGAGCCGGTCAGCTTTCTGCGCCGCTGCGCGACCGTTTCGGCGTGGTGCTGCGTTTGGAGCTCTACGAGCCGAAGGAGCTTGCGAAAATCGTCACCCGCAGCGCCGGAATTTTAGGTATTGACATTGAAGCGGACGGTGCGCTGGAG
>ENA-OYVX01000432-OYVX01000432.1-human-gut-metagenome-genome-assembly--contig:-NODE-432-length-21618-cov-5.723044_pt1 | contig 21618 bp, 20 predicted proteins | sample MGYA00244159_ERZ653375 | MGnify/ENA primary metagenome ERZ653375 (study PRJEB26926, sample SAMN06164942) | human gut metagenome | biome: ENVO:00009003; feature: ENVO:2100002; material: ENVO:00002003... | reverse complement strand
GGAGATGTGTATAAGAGACAGGACTGCTGCTGATCCTGGCCCTGGCCATCGGGCGGCGGTCCAGGCCCCCGGCGCAGGTGCAGCTTCCGGTGGAAAAGCGGAAGCTGTCCCGCCGGACGACGGCGGCTGCGGCGTCCATCCTGCTGCTGATCCCCGTGACCCTGTTCGTGGGGGTGTATTACCTGAATAACCAGCGATACGGCCTGGTGTCGATGCTGGTGCTGCTGGAGTGCATGGCCCCGTTTTTCCTGGTGTTCGAGGGGCGGCGGCCCCAGGCCCGGGAGCTGGTGGTCATCGCGGTGCTGTGCGCCATCTCCGTGGCGGGCCGGGCGGCGTTTTTCATGCTGCCCCAGTTCAAGCCCGTTATGGCCATGACTATCATTTCCGGCGTGGCCCTGGGCGGCGAAAGCGGCTTCCTGGTGGGGGCCTTGTCCATGCTGGTGTCCAATATGCTGTTTTCCCAGGGGGTGTGGACCCCCTGGCAGATGTTCTCCATGGGGATCATCGGCTTTCTGGCGGGTGTCCTGTTCCGGAAGGGCCTGCTGCGGCGGACCCGGGGGAGCCTGTGCACCTTCGGCGCGTTCTGCGCCATCGTGATCTACGGCGGCATCATGAACCCGGCGTCGGTGCTGATGTGGGCCGGGGCGGAGACCCTGACCTGGAAAACCCTGCTGACCTATTACGTCACCGGCTTCCCGGTGGACTGCGTCCACGCCGCGGCCACGGTGTTCTTCCTGTGGATCGCCGCGGAGCCTATGCTGGAGAAGCTGGACCGCATCAAGGAAAAATACGGCCTGCTGCTGTGAGGGCTGCCGGGGGGTTGCAATTTCCGGAAAAGTGTGGTATACTGATCTACCAACCAAAAGAGAGGAGGTCCGCCATGGAAAAGCGGGGTATCAAGATCGCGGCCCAGAACCGCAAGGCCCACCACGACTATTTCGTGGAGGACCGATACGAGGCGGGCATCGAGCTGGCCGGAACGGAGGTCAAGTCCATCCGGCAGGGCCGGGTGAACCTGAAGGATTCCTACTGCGTGGCCAAGGACGGCGAGATCTACGCCCACAGCATGCACATCTCTCCCTATGAGCAGGGCAACATCTTCAACAAGGACCCGGACCGGCCCAAGCGGCTGCTGATGCACAAGCGGGAGATCCGCAAGCTCCACGACCTGCAGAAGCAGGACGGCTATGCCCTGATCCCCCTGAGCCTGTATTTCAAGGACAGCCGGGTAAAGGTGGAGCTGGGCCTGTGCAAGGGCAAAAAGACCTATGACAAGCGGGACGCCATCGCCAAGCGCGACGCCAAGCGCGAAATGGAGCGGGCCGTCCGCGAGAAAAACCGGTAAAAAAGGAGCGTATCCATGAGCAATCCCATTGTTACCATCGAAATGGAGAACGGCAAGAAGATCACCGCCGAGCTGTATCCCGATATTGCGCCGCAGTCCGTGCGGAATTTCATCTCCCTGGCCAACTCCGGCTTCTATAACGGGCTGATTTTCCACCGCTGCATCTATGGCTTCATGATCCAGGGCGGCTGCCCCGACGGCACCGGCATGGGCGGCCCCGGCTACTGCATCAAGGGCGAGTTCGCCGCCAACGGCGTGCCCAACGACCTGCGCCACACCCGGGGCGTTCTCAGCATGGCCCGGGCCCAGGCTATGGACTCCGCCGGCAGCCAGTTCTTCATCATGCACAAGGACGCGCCCCATCTGGACGGGCAGTATGCTGCTTTCGGAATGGTCATCGACGGCATGGACGTGGTGGACGAGATCGTCTCCCAGCCCAGAAACATGATCACCAACAAGCCCAAGAAGCCCCAGGTGATGAAGTCCGTCACCGTGGACACCCAGGGCGTGGAGTACCCGGAGCCTGACAAGCTGCCGGACCCCCTTCCACAAGTAAAAATGTTTTCAAGGTATCCGGGCCGGTTTCCCGGCCCGGACGCCTCCTATCCCATATACGGGGCTGTACCGGTTTCGACGGGGGTGTGGAGGCAGGATAAGCGGGCGGCGGCGCCTGACCGCCTTAAAACGGGCAACTTTAAAATTAACTGACAACAATCGTATTGCTGTCGCTGCCTAACTAAAGGCAGCCGTCTGAACCGGAGAGGCCACAGGCCGGGGAAGGCGTCGTTGATGTGGCGGACGTGCGGCGGGTAAGAGTTGCCCCGCCCATGCATCATGACTCTACTGAACTGTGCAGTCTGGCCAGTGCCTGCCCAGGGAGGGAATGCTGAAACTGTCCTGCGCCCGGAGAAGGTCCTGTCAAAGTGCTTTCGGACAGGGGTTCGACTCCCCTCAGCTCCACCATTGGACGTATATCCGAACCCTACATTGCGTGGGGAACGGTATTTGTCCAAACAAAAAGACACTCCTTACCGTAATGGTAGGGAGTGTTTTCTTTGTATCTAAGGCACTTAGGTGAGTTAGGTGAGTAATCGGGCTAAAATCCCTATAACTTCTTCTTAGTACGCGCGTATATAGAAATAGTTATAGGGAAATGTACCCGATTACTCACCTTCCTCACCTAAACTTTTTAAATTTAGGGGCAATTATAGTCTTACTTCTTCCCCTTCACCACAAACCCGGCAAACCCCGCCGCTTTCAGCTTTTCCAGCATCCTGTCGGCGTTGGCGCGGACGGCGAAGGCTCCCACCTGGACCCGGTACAGCACCTGTTCGGCGTCGGCCTTGGGTTCTTCGGCAGGCTTCTGCGTCTGAGCCGGGACGAAGGCCACGCCCAGGTACTTGCACAGGCCCTTGGCGATGGCCTCGCCGATCTCCGTGGTGTGCTCCACGATCCACTTGGCACCCTCCACCGTGTCGTGGAATTCGCACTCACAGTATACCGTGGGAGCCGCCGGAGTCCGCACCTCGTAAAGGTTGGGGTTCTTCTGCACGTTCTCGGACGTTCCCGGCGTCAGCGGGGCCAGCTCCGCAAACACCGCCTTGCAGGCGTCGTACCCCTTGCCGGGGATGGCGTAGCAGAACAGCCGGGTGCCCATGACCTTGCCGTTGCAGGCGTTGGTGTGGACGCAGTTGTGGATGTCCGCCCTGAAAGCGTTGGACTGGGCGCAGCGCTGGGCCATGGTGGAGCCAAACGCCGCCACCTGCACCTCCACGCCGCTGCGGCGCAGGGCCGCCGCCTCCGCCTCGGCGATCTTCTGGCACTGAACGTGCTCGTTGGTATTGCCCCAGGCGTAAGCGTTGCTCACCTGGTCGCTGGGGCTGATGTAGACCTTCTTACTCATCGCTATTCTCCTCTCCCGGCAGATTCTCCTCTGCCGTGTCCTCAGTGTGTACCTTCAGCTTTTTCAGCAGGGCCTGCATAAAGCCCGGCACCGGTGCGCCAATGGCCGACACATTCTCCAGGATGGACAGCAGCTCGTTGATGACCAGCCAGATGATGACGATGCTGGCAAACAAAAAATCCACCGGCCAGTTCCAGCCCAGGCTGTCCGCCCCGTAGCGCAGAAGCCAGTCCACCACGCAGGCCACCCCGACAATCACCAGATAGCCCACCTTTTTCAGGATGCCCCACAGGCCCACCCGGGAGGACAGCTCCCCGGCGTTCCATGCCTTGGTCATGCCGGTGATGTAGTCCAGGACCATCACCACCAGCAGCACCAGCACCGGCACCAGCAGCTGAATGCCGTAAGCGCACAGCGCCCCCAGGGCGGCCGCCAGCGCGGCCTTGATCGTGTTTTCTTTCATGTAAAATCTCCTTTCCTGCCGCCTTGGGCGGCGTGATTACTGCGTGAATGCCTTGGCCGACAGATTGCCGCTGTTGTCCACGGCGATGGTGTACAGGGTGTCGTTGGGGGCCTGCACAAATACGTTGGCCATGTTCTGCTTGACCTCATCACCAAACTGCATGGGGGTACCCACCCACACCTGCTTATAGGCGATCTCCTGGTTCTTGGTGATGATGGCCCCGGCGGCATCACCGTTGCCCACGATACGAATGAACGCCACACTGAGATCGTTAATGGTAATACTAAAGCCCTTGCCGTCGCTGTCGAATACTGCATCGTAGGAGGTCCCGGAGGTGGCTTTGTATGTCACAGCGCCAGTAGAAGTCTTCATGCCATTGTACTGCACGGCAATGGGCCAGATGGAGCCGCCGCCGCTCTCAAAGGTGCCATCCGGGCAGCGCACCCGGATCACGTCCCCGGACTTGCATCCGATGTAATTGCTTGTCCACATGGTGTAGGTCCGCACGTCCGTGCTTTCTCCGCCGGAGCCATTGAGTCTAGTGTTGGGCTTAAAATCTGGGTCAGCCGTATTTAATGCATTCGTAAAATTCGGCTGCTGCTGGTATTCACCCTCGGCGGCCTGGACGAACGAGGTATCCGCCGGGGTGATGGGCGCGGCGACAGGCTGCCACCATCCGGAGCCGGTCCACCACTTGGGCTTGCCCAAGCTGCTGTCCCAGACGGACATACCCGGGTAATACTTATCCGCGTCCAGCGTTCCGCCCTGACCGGGCAGGGCAACGGTATCCGCCAGATACTGCCGGTTTCCGCTGGCGTAGCCATCGTAGGGCACCAGCCCGGAAGGGGTAGGATAGAAGTAGCCGTTAAGCCCATCTGTCGCAAGAAAAATCTTGCTGTCTGCGCTGGGGATCGTGGCCAGCAGGTCGGGCAGCTGCCCGGTACGACCGGCGGACCGGATGATGGAAAACCCGATCAGAGACAGCGCAATCTGCGCGGTGGGGCCGGTTACGTCCACAAGCGCTGTGTTGGTGTAGGTGTCGGCGCTGCGCTCGTAGAGCTGGAGCCCGCACACGGTGACCGTTGCGCGGTTGGCCATCATGATGGGCACGCCTGCCGTCTGCCGCCAGCCGCCGGATCAGCTGTCCACTGTAGGCATGGTTTTGGCGGCATTGCCGGTTTTCTTGATGATGGCGGTGGACGGATTCTCGCCGATCAGCGCCGGACTGTGGCCCTCCCACCATTTGACGCCGTCGATGGTGGTCACCGCATCGCTGTAGGTCTGGATGACCAGCGGCGCGGTGATGATGTAGGTGCCCGCCGGGACATACACGGCCATGGCCAGCGTCGACACAGCCCTGTCAATGGCCGCCTGAATGGCCGCCGTGTCATCCGTGCTGCCGTCGCCCTTGGCCCCGAAGTCCCTGACGTTCAGGATGCCTCCGGCTTTTTTCTTCCAGCTGGCAGGGCGTCCGTCCGCCCCGACGGTATCCACCGCAATCTGGTCGCCTGCGGACAGCCCCGACAGCCCCATTGCGTCGGCAATGGAGGAAGCCGTCACGCTGGCGTCGGACCCGGCGGGGCCTCGCGGGCCGGTATCGCCCTTGGGTCCCTTCAGATTGGCCAGAGCCACCACATTGTCCCAGTTTTTCCCATCGCCGGAAAACTGGATGTATCCGCCCTCCACCCGCATGGACGAGACCGCCGGGTGCTCCGTCAGATAATCCGCCACCGCCTGGGCGACGCTCTCCGGCTGCACCGCAATCAGCCGATTGAGCTTTTCCGTGAGCTGATCGTACACATCCTCCGCCGGGTCTGCCGGAGCGCCGCCGGGGGTGGTGACAGACGGCAGCACCGGCAGGGCCGCCGCCCGGCTGGTGTGCAGGTCCCCGGCGTACAGGCCCACGGACGCCCGCCCCGACGTGCTGAGCACCGGCAGGGCCGCCGTACTACCGGTGAATACCACGTCCTGATAGCTCCCGTCCGCCAGGTTTACCCGCATGGTTTTGGTGCCATAGGGGGTCCACTCGTTGTCCAGGGCCCACACCACCGTGTAGTCGCTGTTGCCGCAGATCACGGTCCCTGTGCCTCCGGCCCGCTTGTCCCGAATTTTGATCTTGATTTCAGGCATTTGCATCATCTCCCTTCGGATACGCCCGCACGCGGCGTAAAAGTTGCCCCCGCTGTTGCCGTCTCCGTTTTTGCTGACAGTTGACAGCATGGCCCTGCGATGCTACAGCTTCGCCCGCACCGGCGAGGACGCCGCCTATCTGGCCTTTGACATTCCCCTGGAGCAGGTGGAGCAGGGCCTGGCTGCGCTGAAAACCCTGGGCGTCGGCGGCTTCAACGTCACCATGCCCTGCAAGACCGCCGTGGCGGGGCTGGTGGACGAGCTGCCCCCCGCCGCCAGACTCATCGGCGCCTGCAACACCGTTACCGTCAGCCAGGACGGCAGACTCACCGGTCACAACACCGACGGCATCGGCTTTGTCCGCAATCTCCACGAAAACGGCGTGGAGGTCCGGGGCAAGCGTCTGGTGGTGCTGGACGCAGGCGGCGCGGCTACCGCCATCTGTGTGCAGGCCGCTTTGGACGGCGCGGCGGAGATCGCCATCTTCAACCGTGATGACGAATTTTTCGCCAACGGACGGCACACCGTGGAGAAGCTGGCCCAGACCATGCCCGGCTGCAAGGCATCCATCACCCCGCTGGAGGACGGCGCGGCCCTGGCCGATGCGGTGCAGCACTGCGACATCCTGGTAAACGCCACCCGTGTGGGCATGAAGCCCCTGGACGGCGAGACGTTGGTCGATCCCGCCCTGTTCCGCGCCGATCTGGTGGTGGCGGACACGGTGTATAACCCCCGGGAGACCCGGATGATCCGGGAAGCCAGGGCCGCAGGCTGCCAGGCCGCCGTGGGCGGCATCGGCATGCTGCTGTGGCAGGGCGTGGCCGCCTTCAGGCTATTCACCGGCAAGGATATGCCCGCCCAGGAGGTCCTGGAGAAGTTCCTCTCCTGACAACGAGAAAGTGAGGTGCGACGATGAAATTCCCCAACATGTTTTCCCCCGTGCAGATCGGCACGGTGACGGTTCCCAACCGCTTTGTGGTGCCCCCCATGGGCAACGATCTGGCCAACACCGACGGCTCCCTCAGTGAGCGCTCCCTCTCCTATTACCAGGCCCGGGCCAAGGGCGGCTTCGGCCTGATCACCATCGAGTCCACGGTGGAGAAGGACAGCGAGCTGGGCGGTAACTTCTGGAGATTATTTCAAGCGATCTGATTTACGCATAACAAGCTATCGGAAAGGCTGCTGTCAAACGACGGCGGCTTTTCTTTTTCGGGAAGTATTCAAGAAGTCATAAAGTTCCGTGAGTAATGGAAGAAGGCAGCGTTTACGAAAATGTCACAATTCAACGCAGAAAAACCTCAAATATTTTAGATAGCCCCACCATCAGAACGGATTGACAATTCGACAAAATGTGATATAATCCCACTGTCTGGAAAAATATAAAGTTGTAGCACAGAGGTATCTGCTCAAAAGCAGATGAGAAGGGAATCCGGTGGGAATCCGGAGCGATGCAGTCACTGTGTACGGGAGCGGTCTTGCAAACCACTGGGAAACCGGGAAGGGCAACGCCGTGATGAACGAAGTCAGGAGACCTGCCTCTGTGTGGAATCTCAAGCCTGCTGCCAACAGGTTGGTTTTCCTACGAACTTATGATCCGTCGCGGAGCGCCGCACGGGTGTATATGTAGTAAGAAGCACCGAGGGCGGCTGTATGAGACACAGCCGCTTTTATATTTCTTTCAGAACAAATATTTGGAAAGAGGTAGATCAACCATGAAGAAAGCACTTGCCTTTCTGATGGCGGCTGTGATGCTGATGAGCATGCTGACCGCCTGCGGCAACAAGGACAACAACGACGTGAACACCGAGAAGACCGACAAGGCCGCCGCCGATAAGGTCGCCGCCCTCATCGACGCCATCTACGTGCAGGAGCGCACCGAGGAGACCGATGCCCAGTGCGAGGCCGCCAAGGCCGCTTGGGATGCCCTGACCGACGCCCAGAAGGCACTGGTGGAGGGTGAGGAAGCCAGCCCCGACTATTTCGGTCTGGACACCGGTGACGCGTCCAAGGACGATCCCCGCAACCAGGACGAGATCGGCGAGAAGGAGCTGCTGGTGGTGTCCTTCGGCACCTCCTTCAACGACAGCCGCGTAGCCGACATCAAGAGCATTGAGGACGCCCTGCAGGCGGCCAACCCCGATTGGTCCGTGCGCCGCGCCTTCACCGCTCAGATCATCATCAACCACATCCAGGCCCGTGACGGCGAGAAGATCGACAACATGGAGCAGGCTCTGGAGCGCGCTGTCGCCAACGGCGTGAAGCAGCTGGTGGTGCAGCCCACCCATCTGATGCACGGTGCTGAGTACGACGAGATGTGCGCCGCCATTGACAAGGTTCGTGACAAGTTCGAGTCCGTTGAGATCGCCGAGCCCATGCTGGGTGAGGTGGGAAGCGACGCCACCGTCATCAACACCGATAAGGAAGCCGTTGCCAAGGCCGTCGTCGCCGCTGCTCTGAGCGAGAGCGGTTACGAGTCCACCGCCGCCGCCAAGGAGGCCGGTGTGGCTTATGTGCTGATGGGTCACGGTACGGCGCATGTGGCGAAGGTCACTTACAGCCAGATGGCCACCCAGATGGACAAGCTGGGCTATGAGAACGTGTTCATCGGCACCGTGGAGGGCGAGCCTGAGAATACCTCCTGCGAGGCCGTGATCGCAGCTGTCAAGGAAGCCGGTTACACCACCGTGGTGCTGCGTCCCCTGATGGTCGTGGCGGGCGACCACGCCAACAACGACATGGCCGGTGCGGACGAGGATTCCTGGAAGACCATGTTTGAGGCCGCCGGTCTCACCGTGAACTGCCAGATCTCCGGCCTGGGCCGTATCGATGCCATCCACGCGCTGTATGTCGCCCACACCAAGGCGGCTATCGACGCTATCGCGTAACAAGGACTGAACGGGCTCCGGGGCGGTATATTATCGCCTCGGAGCCTTTTTCAGAGCAAGGAGGACACATAAAAATGAAGAAGTTTCTTTCCTGTCTGCTGGCACTGCTGATGACGGCATCGCTGCTGACGGGCTGCGGACAGCAGAAAACAGATGACAACAATGGCGGCGATGTCGCCGAGCCCGCGCTGGCGGACGGCACCTACACCGCGGATTTCAACACCGACAGCAGTATGTTCCACGCCAACGAGACCTGCGACGGCAAGGGCGTGCTGACCGTGAAGGACGGCCAGATGACCATTCACGTCAGTCTCGCCTCCACCAGCATCGTGAATCTGTTCCCCGGTTTGAAGGAGGACGCACAGAAGGACGGCGCCGTGCTGCTGCAGCCCACCAAGGATACCGTCACCTATCCCGATGGCCTGACCGAGACGGTCAACGGCTTTGATATCCCCGTGCCCGCACTGGACACGGAGTTCGACGTGGCCCTCATCGGCAAGAAGGGCGTGTGGTATGACCACAAGGTTTCCGTCTCCAACCCTGTTCTGAAGGAGGATGACGGCGATGACGCTGCCGCCATCGCATTGGCGGACGGCACTTACACCATTGAGGTGGGCTTTGAGGGCGGCTCCGGTAAGTCCCATGTGCTGACTCCCTGCACCCTGAAGGTGGAGAACGGCGCTGCCACCGCCACCATCGTGTGGAGCAGCCAGAAGTACGACTATATGCTGGTGGACGGCCAGCGCTATGACGTTCTCACCACCGAGGGCGGCTCCACCTTCGAGATCCCCGTGCGGGCGCTGGATACCCCGCTGACGGTGATCGGCGACACCACCGCTATGAGCACCCCCCACGAGATCGAGTACACCCTGACCTTTGATTCCACCACGGTGGTGGAGGCAGCCCAGTGAAACGGCTGACCGCCGCGGTACTGGCGCTGCTGCTGATGCTGTCCCTCTGTGGCTGCGGCACGGCAGACGCCCCTGCCAAAACCGATGGACAAACTGTCTCCGTATCGTGGGATGAGTTGGTCTTTGACCGTACCATGCCCCTGCGCTATGCCCAGCAGTTTACCGTAGAGTATGCCGGAGAGAGCTACAAGCGCATTACCATCAACAACGACCGGGTGTACCTGCTGGTAGCGGAGGGCGCGGCGGTACCGGAGGGCGTACCCGCCGGCGTCACCGTTTTGCACCAGCCGCTGGATCAGATCTATCTGGTGGCGGCCGCCGCCATGGACTACTTCGACAAGCTGGACGCCGTCGGGTGCATCACCCTCAGCGGCAAAAAGCAGTCGGACTGGTATATCCAACGTGCCAAGGACGCCATGGACAGCGGAGCGCTGGTATACGCCGGCAAGTACTCCGAGCCGGATTATGAGCTGATCTTGTCACAGGGTTGCGATCTGGCGGTGGAAAACACCATGATCTATCACTCTCCGGCGGTGCTGGAGCAACTGGAGCGGCTGGGCATCCCTGTGCTGGTGGAGACATCCAGCTACGAGACCCAGCCCATGGGCCGGATGGAGTGGATCAAGCTGTACGCGGCGCTGCTGGACAAGGAGGACGAGGCCGAGGCGCTGTTTAATGAGAAGATGGACAGCGTGGCGGACGTACTGGAGCAGCAGCCCACCAGCAAGACCGTGGCATTTTTCTACATCACCAGCAGCGGCGCTGTAAACGTCCGCAAATCCACGGACTATGTGGCGAAGTGCGTTGCCATCGCAGGCGGAGACTATGTCTCCTTCGATGAATCGGCGGAGGACAACGCCCAGTCCACCGTCAACATTCAGATGGAATCCTTCTACCACGGTGCAGTGGACGCCGATGTGCTGATCTACAACAGCATCATCGATGGCGAGCTGCACACGCTGGACGAATTGGTGGCACTGGATCCACTGATGGCCGACTTCAAGGCCGTCAAGAGCGGTAATGTGTGGTGCCTGACCAAAAACTTCTATCAGGAGTCGCTGGAGCTGAGCGACCTCATTCTGGACGTCAACCATGCGTTGAACGACGCGCCGGATACGGCGTTTCACTTCCTGACACGGATGAAGTGAGCATTTTTTACATCATAAGGAGGAGCGGCATGAAGAGAAACCGAACACTTCGCATCTGGGGAGGCTTCTTGCTGCTCCTCCTGCTTTTATTCACATTTTTGATTTGGAATATCTTCGCGGGAAGCGTTTCTCTTTCCGCGTCTGAGATATGGCGGATCCTGCTGGGGGGCGATGTTGGCTTTACCCAGAGCCAGATCATCGTAAAGATCCGTCTGCCCCGGCTCCTGTCGGCGCTGATCCTGGGCGGGGCGCTGTCCCTGTCCGGCTATCTGCTGCAAACCTTCTTCCACAACCCCATCGCAGGCCCCTTCGTGCTGGGCATCTCCTCCGGCGCAAAGATGACGGTGTGCGTGGCCATGCTGGTGCTGCTGAGCCGTGGCAAGACCACCTCCTCCGCCATTCTCATCGCAGCGGCCTTCGTGGGAGCCATGGTATCCATGGGCTTCGTGCTGCTGATCTCCCAGCGGGTCAAGCGCATGAGCCTGCTGGTGGTCTGCGGCGTGATGATCGGCTATATCTGCTCGGCACTGACGGATTTTCTCGTGACCTTTGCCGACGATTCCAGCATCGTGAATCTGCACAACTGGTCTCTCGGCTCCTTCTCCGGCATGAGCTGGGACAACGTAAAGACTATGGCCGTTGTCTGCGGCATCACGCTGCTGCTGACCTTCCTGCTTTCCAAGCCCATCCGGGCGTACCAGTTGGGCGAGGTCTATGCCCAGAATATGGGCGTCCCCCTGCGGGCCTTCCGGACGGCGCTGATCCTGTTGTCCAGTGTGCTGTCCGCCTGCGTCACGGCCTTTGCCGGCCCCATCTCCTTTGTTGGCATCGCAGTGCCGCACCTGATGAAGTCCCTGTTCAAATCGGCGGAGCCGCTGTGTATGATCCCAGCCTGCTTCCTGGGCGGCGGCGTGTTCTGCCTGTTCTGCGACCTCATCGCCCGCACCGCCTTTGCCCCCACAGAGGTGAGCATCAGCTCCGTCACGGCGGTATTCGGCGCACCCATCGTCATCTACATGATGATCCACAGAAAGGCGGCGTGAGTATGGCAGCATATCTGGAAACCAAGGCGCTTGCCGTGGGCTACCACGGCAAGCCGCTGATTGAAGATGTCGCCCTCCATGTGCAGCGGGGCAAGATCGTGACGCTCATCGGCCCCAACGGGTCGGGAAAATCCACCATCTTAAAAACCATTATCGGCCAGCTCTCCAAGGTGTCCGGCACAGTGTTTCTGGACGGCAAGGCCATGGAGGAGCGCAGCCGCAATGAGATCGCCCGGCGCATGGCCATTTTGATGACGGCCCGCATGGAGCCGGAGCTGATGACCTGCCGGGACGTGGTGAGCAGCGGCCGCTACCCCTATACCGGGCGGCTGGGCATTTTGCAGCCGGAGGATCAGGCCATCGTGGAGCGCTCGCTGGAGCAGGTAGGCGGCATGGAGTTTGCTGACCGCCCCTTCTCCGCTATCAGTGACGGACAGCGCCAGCGCATTCTGTTGGCCCGGGCGCTGTGTCAGGAACCGGAGATCATCGTGCTGGACGAGCCCACCAGCTTTCTGGATATTCGCTACAAGCTGGAGCTTTTGACGGTGCTCAAGCGCATGGTGCGGGAGAACGATCTGGCGGTGCTGCTGTCCCTCCACGAGCTGGAGCTGGCGGAGCGCATTTCCGACACGGTGGTGTGCGTGGCGGGCGACCGCATCGACCGCATCGGCACCCCGGAGGAGATTTTCACCCGCGAGTATATCGCAAAGCTGTACCGGATGGAGCACGGGAAGTACGACCCCTGCTTCGACAGCCTGGAATTTGTGCCGTAAGGAGTGCTATCATGGAAAAACAAGGTGTTTTTTACGCCGTCAGCGTGGGTCCCGGCGACCCGGAGCTGCTGACCCGGCAGGCGTGCCGGGTCTTGACGGACTGCGACGTGGTGGCCGCTCCCCGGATGAAGTCCGGGCGGATGCTGGCGCTGGACATCGCCGCCGGTGCTGTGGATATGCAGGGCAAGACCATATTGCCGTTGGATTTCACCATGGCGCGTGACGCGGCGGTACGGGAGGACAGCTACCGCACGGCGGCTGCCGCCATCGAAACGGCGCTGGCGGCCGGGCAGGACGTGGCCATGGTCAATCTGGGCGACGTATCCGTGTACGCCACTGCCTACTATATTCTGGAGCGCATCCGCGCTGATGGGTTTGAGACGGTGATGTGTCCCGGCGTCACCAGCTTCTGCGCCGTGGCGGCGCGGCTGGGGCGCAGCCTCACCCGCATGGATGAGCCCCTCCACATCCTGCCGGGCAGCGCCGATCTGGACAGTGCGCTGGCGCTGCCGGGAACGAAGGTCATCATGAAGTCCGGCAAGGCCATCCACGAGACGGCGGCGGCGCTGGAGCGCCGCGGTATGGCGGCAAACGCCGGTATGGTGGCGGACTGCGGACTGGAAACGGAGCAGGTCTACACCGACCTGCGGCAGCTGCCGGAGGAGATCAGCTATTTTGCCACCATCGTGGCGGATTGAGAGGTCGCTATGGAGCAAAAAGTCCCCCGCTTGGTACTGGCCGGTACCAACAGCGGCTGCGGCAAAACCACCGTCACCTGCGCCGTTTTGCAGGCGCTGGTAGCGCGGGGCCTGCGGGTAGGCGCGGCAAAATGCGGCCCGGATTACATTGACCCCATGTTCCACAGCCGGGTCATCGGCGCGAAAAGCTCTAACCTCGACCCGTTCTTTTTTGACCCCGACACCATGCGCTATCTGCTGGCGCACAATGGTGAGGAGTGCGATGTGACGGTCATTGAGGGCGTCATGGGATACTATGACGGGCTGGGGCTGACATCCACCCGCGCCAGCACCTATGAGACGGCGCGGGAAACGGAAAGCCCCGTGGTGCTGGTGGTCAACGCACGGGGGGCGGCGTTGTCCGTTGTGGCGGCGGTGCAGGGCTTTCTGGACTTCGCGCCGGACAACAACGTGCAGGGCGTCATTCTCAACGGGTGCAGTGCCATGAGCTACGGTGCGCTGGCGCGGGAGCTGGAAAGCCGGCTGGGCGTCCGCGCCTGCGGCTATCTGCCCAGGCTGCCAGAGTGTACGCTGGAGAGCCGCCATCTGGGGCTGGTGACAGCGGACGAGGTGGCGGATCTGCGGGAGAAGCTGCGCAAGCTGGCGGCCGAGGCAGAAAAAACGCTGGACATAGCCGCCCTGCTGGAAATTGCGGCTGCCGCGCCGCCGCTTCGCTTTACGCCGCCGGTATTGCCGGAAAAGGGCGCGCCGGTGCGGATCGGCGTGGCGCGTGACCGGGCGTTCTGCTTTTACTATGAGGACAGTCTCGACCTGCTGCGGCAGCTGGGCGCGGAGCTGGTGCCCTTCAGCCCCCTGACGGATGAACGGCTCCCCGACGGTGTACAGGGTCTGTACTTAGGCGGCGGCTACCCGGAACTTTACGCGGCGCAGTTGGAGGAAAACCACGCCCTGCGCAGGCAAATCCGAGACGTTGTATACGCGGGGATTCCCTGTATCGCCGAGTGCGGCGGCTTCATGTATCTGACGCAGTCCATCGCAGGCCGCGCCATGGTGGGTGCGCTGCCGGGGGACTGCTTTGATACAGGGAGGCTGACCCGATTCGGCTATATCACCGCCACGGCCCGGAAGGACAATCTCCTCTGCCGCGCCGGAGAGCAGGTACCCATGCATGAATTCCACCACTGGGACACCCCCCAGCCCGGCGGCGCTTTTCTGGCGGAAAAGCCCTCCGGAAAGCAGTGGACCTGCGTACACGCCACCGATACGCTGTACGCGGGCTTCCCCCACTTCCATTTTTACGCCAAGCCGGTCATGGCACAGCGCTTTTTGGCGGCTTGCAGAAAGGAGACGCTATGATGGAGCAAATGAAGCCTATGGACATTGAGAAGCGCAGCTTCGCCATCATCACAGAGCTGCTGGGCGACCGGCGGCTGGACCCGGAAAACGAGCTGGTCATCAAACGGGTCATCCACACCACGGCGGATTTTGACTATGTGGACAATCTGGCCTTTTCCGGCCACGCGGTGCAAAAGGCCATCGCCGCTCTACGGGCGGGCTGCGACATCGTCACCGATACCCAGATGGTCAAGGCCGGGATCAATAAGACGATCCTCGCCTCGCTGGGCGGAGAGGTACACTGCTTCATGTCGGACGCGGACGTGGCGGCGGAGGCTAAGGAGCGGGGCGTGACCCGTGCCTTTGTATCCATGGAGCGGGCGGCAGCCCTGCCCAAGCCCTGCATCTTCGCCATCGGCAACGCCCCTACGGCACTTTTTTCGCTGGAGGAGCTGATGGAGGCCGGCAAGCTCCGTCCCGCCCTCATCATCGGGGTACCGGTGGGCTTTGTGAATGTGGTGGAAAGCAAGGAGCGCATCATCGAGGCCGCTGCCGCACCCTACATCGTGTCCCGGGGCCGCAAGGGCGGCAGCAACGTGGCCGCGGCCATCTGCAACGCCATGCTCTACCAGATCAGGCGGTAGGTTATGAAGGAATTTATCATACGGGACGGAAAAAAGCTCCGTCTGGGCTACACCACCGGCTCCTGTGCCGCGGCGGCGGCCAAGGCCGCCGCATGGATGCTGCTGAGCGGCAGCAAAAAGGAGTCCATCCGCCTGCTGACACCCAAGGGCATGGAGCTGGCATTGGCGGTGGAGGACATCTATCTGTCCCCGGACTGTGTGCGCTGCGCCATCCGGAAGGACAGCGGCGATGACCCGGATATCACCCGTGACACCCTGATCTATGCCGAGGTGCGGAAAACAGAGACTGTTGGCATTGTCATCGACGGCGGACAGGGCGTGGGCCGGGTAACCAAGCCGGGTCTTGACCAGCCGGTGGGCGCGGCGGCCATCAACTCTGTACCCCGCCGGATGATCCAGGAGGCCGTGGAGGAGGTCTGCGGCCTGCTGGGATACACCGGCGGCCTGTATGTGGTAATCTCCGCTCCCGATGGCGAGACGCTGGCGAAAAAGACCTTCAATCCCCGGTTGGGCATTGAGGGCGGCATCTCTATCTTAGGCACCACGGGGATCGTAGAGCCTATGAGCGAGCAGGCGCTGGTGGACACCATCCATGTAGAGCTGCGGCAACGGCGGGCGGGCGGCGCGGATTATGTACTGCTGGCCCCCGGCAACTACGGCGTAGACTATATCAAGGGTGCCATGGGCATCGACCCCGCCACGGCGGTGATGACCTCCAACTTCATCGGTGACGCGCTGGAGATATGCCGGGAGCTGGGCTTCAGAGGGGCGCTGCTCATCGGTCATATCGGCAAGCTGGTAAAGCTGGCGGGCGGTATGTGGAACACCCACTCCCGCTACGGCGACTGCCGCATGGACATCCTGACGGCCTGTGCCGCCGCAGAGGGGCTGCAAGGCGGTGCGGCGGAGGAGATGCTCTGCTGCGCCACCTGTGATGACGCCCTGCGGCTGTTGAAGGAGCAGGGACTTTATGACGCAGTGCTGCACCGGCTGGCCGGGCGCATTGACGACATGATGCACTATAAATGCAGTGATATAGAGACGGGAGCCATCCTCTTTTCCAAGGAATATGGCTATCTTTGTGAGACGAAGGGCGCATCCAAGCTGCTGCGCCGGATAAAGGAGGACTGACAATGGTACATTTTGTGGGAGCGGGCAGCGGCGCTGCCGACCTCATCACCGTCCGAGGCGCCAAGCTGCTGGGCGAGGCCGACGTGGTGATCTACGCCGGCTCATTGGTGAATCCGGCGCTGCTGAACTACACCAGGGAGGGCTGCGAGATCCACGACAGCGCCAAGCTGACGCTGGAGGAGGTTATCGCCCTCATCGAGAAAGCGGAGGCGGAGGGAAAGACCACGGTGCGTCTGCACACGGGGGATTCCAGCATCTATGGTGCGGTGCGGGAGCAGTTCGACGAGCTGGAAAAGCGGGACATTGTCTACGATGTCTGCCCCGGCGTAAGCGCCTTCTGCGGCGCAGCGTCCGCGCTGCGGGCGGAGTACACCCTGCCCGATGTGAGCCAGACCGTCATCATCACCCGCGCCCCGGGCCGCACCCCGGTGCCGGAGCGGGAGTCCATCCGCTCGCTGGCGGCCCATCAGGCCACCATGGTGCTGTTTCTCAGCACCTCACTGACCGAACTGCTGCAAGCCCAGCTGCTGGCGGGAGGCTATACCGCTGACACCCCGGCGGCGGTGGTCTACAAGGCCACTTGGCCGGAGGAGCATATCTTCCGCTGCACGGTGGGGACGCTCCACGAGACGGTGACAGGCAACGGTCTGACCAAGACCTCGCTGATCGTGGTGGGCAACTGTCTGGGTGACACCTATCTGCGCTCGCTGCTGTATCACCCCAACTTTACAACGGAGTTCCGCAAGGGGGCCCAATGAGAGCCGCCCTGTTTACCTACAGCCGGGGCGGCTGTGCCACGGCGCGGCGGGTACTGGAGGCGCTGCCGGAGGAGGTATGGATGTGCTATACCATGCCGCGTTTTGAAGAGCCGGGCTTTCTGCCGCTGGACAAGGCGGTATATGGCGCGAGCTTTTCCGCCATGGACGCACTGATCATTGTGGGGGCCTGCGGCATCGCCGTGCGGGAGATTGCCCCCTATGTCAAAAGCAAAAAAACCGACCCGGCGGTGGTTTGCATCGACGAGGCGGGACGGTTTGTGATCCCCCTGCTCTCCGGCCATATCGGCGGCGCCAACGCGCTGGCGGTGGAGCTGGCGGAAAAGCTGGGGGCCACGGCGGTAGTCACCACCGCCACCGATGTCCGCGGCAAATTTTCCGTGGACGCATGGGCTGCCCGGCACGGCTGCGCCATCTCCGACATGGGGCTTGCCAAGGCGGTTTCGGCGGCGATCTTAGAGAAGGATATCCCCCTTTGCAGCCAGTTTTCTCTGCCCGCCCCCCTGCCGGAGGGTACGTTTGCCGGGGAGAGTGGCCCGCTGGGCGTTTTCATTGGCTGGCGCACAAAGGCACACTTCGCCCGCACCCTGCGGCTTATCCCTCGCGTACTGCGGGTAGGTGTAGGCTGCCGGCGGGGCATCTCCGCCGAGGCGGTGGTGCGTGCGGTGCAGACAGTGTTCGCGGAAAATGGGCTGGACACGGCGGCCATCTGCGGCGTCTGTTCCATCGACCTGAAGCAGGACGAGGCAGGCCTGCTGGCCGCCTGTGAGAAAAACAACTGGCCGGTGCATTTTTACACGGCGCAGCAGCTGCGGGATGTGGCGGGTGACTTCACTCCCTCCGACTTCGTCCGCTCCGTTACCGGCGTGGACAATGTCTGTGAGCGGGCGGCGCTGCTGGATGCCGAAAAACTGATCGTACAAAAAACAGCGCGGGACGGCGTGACCGTCGCCGTTGCGGCGGAGCATTGGGAGGTGCGCTTTGGGTAAGGTAACTGTAGTAGGTATCGGGCCGGGCAGCTATGAGGATATGACCATTCGGGCGGATACCGCCCTGCGGGCGTGTGACGCCATCGTAGGCTATCCGGTGTATGTGGATCTGGTGCGGGATCGCTACCCCGGCAAGGAGCTTCACTCCACCCCCATGACACGGGAGGCCGAGCGCTGCCAGCTGGCGCTGGAGCTGGCGCGCAGCGGTAAGACCGTTGCCATGGTCTGCTCCGGTGACAGCGGCATCTACGGCATGGCGGCGCTGGTCTATGAGCTGCGGGGCGAGGCGCAGGAGCCTGAAATTCAGGTGGTGCCTGGTCTGACGGCGGCTTGCAGCGCCGCAGCGGTGCTGGGTGCGCCGCTGACCCACGACTTTGCGGTCATCAGCCTCAGCGATCGGCTGACGCCGTGGGAAACCATCGAAAAGCGGCTGGACTGCGCGGCGGCGGCGGATCTGACCATCGCCCTGTACAACCCCGCCAGCCACGGCAGACCCGACCACCTGAAGCGGGCCTGCGATATCCTGTTGCGCCGTCTGCCGGGAGAGCGGCTGTGCGGCATCGTGCGCAATATTGGCCGTGAGGGGCAGAGCAGCCGCATCCTGACGCTGGCAGAGCTGCGGGAGGCGGAGGTGGATATGTTCTGCACCGTGCTGATCGGCAGCGCCGTCGTCAAAACAGTGGCCGGTCAACTGGTCACACCCAGAGGATACCGCAATGTGTAATATCTGCGTGTTTGCCGGCACCACGGAGGGCCGGGAGCTGGTGGAATTCCTGGCCGGACAGCCGGTGCAGGCTACGGTATGCGTGGCCACGGAGTACGGTGAAACGCTGCTGCCGGAGGCGGAAAACATTACGATTCTGGCGGGACGCATCCCGGTAGAGGACATCATCCGGATGCTGCAAAGGATGCGGTTCGATCTGGTCATCGACGCTACCCACCCCTATGCCACCTCCATCACCGAGAGCATCTGCACAGCCTGTCGGGAAACGGAGACGGAGTATCTGCGTCTGCTGCGGCAATCCTCCGAACAGACGGAGGATGTGGTCTGCGTGGAGAATGCGGCGGCGGCCGCCGCATTTCTGGAGAGTACGCGAGGCAATATCCTGCTGACCACCGGCAGTAAGGAGCTGGCGGCGTATAGCGGCATCCCCGATTTTACCCAGCGGGTATACGCCCGGGTGCTGCCCATGGATGCCTCGCTGGAGGCCTGCCGCGCAGCAGGGCTGAAGGCCGCCCATATCATCGCCATGCAGGGCCCTTTCTCCGAGGAGATGGATCTGGCCACACTGCGGTTTGCCGACGCCGCATGGATGGTGACCAAGGACGGCGGCGAAGCCGGCGGCTTTCCCGCTAAGGCATCCGCCGCCCGGAAGGCGGGCGCAGGTCTGGTGGTCATTGGCCGCCCGCCTCAGCGGGAGGGGCTTCCCTTTGCGGCGGTGCTGGATGTGCTGCGTAAGCGGTTTGGCTGCACCGTCCGGCCGCAGGTGCGGATCGTCGGCATCGGCCCCGGCAGCCGGGAGGCTATGACCCGTGAGGTCAGTGAAACCATTGAGGCGGCGGACTGTCTCATCGGCGCAAAACGGATGCTGGAGGCTGTGGCGCGGCCGGGACAGCACACCTGCGACGCCATTGCGCCGCAGGATATTGCGGACTTTATCCGCACCCACTGGGAGTACCGCCGCTTCGCGGTGGTCATGTCCGGCGATACCGGCTTCTTCAGCGGCACGAAAAAGCTGCTGCCCCTGCTGGAGGGCTGCGACACGGCGGTGCTGCCGGGTTTGAGCTCGTTGTCCTATCTGTGCGCCCGGCTCCGGACCTCCTATGAGGATGTCCGGGTGGTGAGTCTCCACGGGCGGCAGCACAACATTCTGCCGGAGGTGCGGGCAACCAGCCGCCTCTTTGCGCTGGTAGGCGGCGAGCGCGGCATCAACGATCTGTGCCGTACGCTGACAGAGGGTGATCTGGGCCATGTCTCTGTGTATGTGGGCCAGCGGCTGGGCTACCCAGATGAGCGCATCGTGCGCGGCACGGCGGCGGAACTGACGGATGGTGTCTATGCCCCTCTGAGCGTGGCGCTTATCGAAAACCCCCATCCCGACGCGGTGGTCACACCGGGTCTGCCGGATGACGCCTTTCTCCGCAGTGCGGAGGGAATGCCCGTGGTTCCCATGACCAAAAGTGAGGTGCGGGCGGTGTGCCTTTCCAAGCTGCGGCTGACGGAGCGGAGCGTCTGCTGGGACATCGGCGCCGGTACCGGCTCAGTGTCGGTGGAAATGGCCTTACAGGCAAAGCAAGGGCTTGTCTGCGCCGTAGAGCGGCGAGAGGATGCCGCAGCGCTGCTGGGGCAAAACCGTAATCGGTTTGCATTGGATAACTTACAGGTGGTCTGCGGCAGCGCGCCGGAGGCCTGCGTCGGTCTGCCAGCCCCCACTCACGCATTCATCGGCGGCAGTGCCGGCAATATGCACGAGATCGTGGCGCTGCTGCTGGCAAAAAATCCTCATGTCCGCATCGTGGCCACGGCCGTTTCGCTGGAGTCCGTGGCTGAACTGACGGACTGCCTGCCGGCGTTCCCCTTTGCGGAGACGGAGGTGGTGTCCCTGCAAGCAGCGCGGGACAGAAAAGCCGGAAGCTACCACCTGATGAGCGGACAAAATCCCATTTATATTTTTACGATGCAGGGCGGAGGAGAAACGGCATGATGTGGTCGCTTGCGGCACTTGTTATCGGCTTTTGCATAGACCTTCTGGTGGGCGACCCCCACGGCTTTCCCCATCCGGTAGTTCTGATTGGAAAATGTATCAGTGTGTTGGAGCGGGGGCTGCGGTGCATATGCCCCAAAACGCCCTCCGGTGAGCGGGCGGCGGGCGCCATCCTGTGGGGAGCGGTGGTCATCGTATCCACCGCCGTCCCGGCTCTGCTGCTGTGGCTGAGCGGTCTGGTCAGCCCGTGGCTGCGTCTGGCGCTGGAAAGCGTGATGTGCTGGCAGATCTTGGCCGTCAAGTCCCTGCGGGACGAGAGCATGAAGGTCTATGACGCGCTGGAAAGCGGGGATTTGGCCGCCTCCCGCCATGCTGTTTCCATGATCGTGGGGCGGGATACCGACCGGCTGGACGATGCCGCCGTGACCCGTGCCGCCGTGGAAACGGTGGCGGAGAACACCTCCGACGGCGTGGTGGCGCCGCTGCTGTTTCTGGCCATCGGCGGCGCGCCGCTGGGATTTTTCTACAAGGCAGTGAACACCATGGACTCCATGCTGGGGTATGTGGAGCCGCCCTATAAGAACATCGGTCTTGTACCCGCCAAGGCGGACGATGTGGTGAATTATATCCCGGCGCGGCTGTCCGCCCTGCTGATGCTGACGGCGGGCGGCCTGATGGGGCTGGATACGGCCTGTCTCTTATACACATCTCCGAGCCCACGAGACAAGAGGCAATCTCG
>ENA-OYVX01000415-OYVX01000415.1-human-gut-metagenome-genome-assembly--contig:-NODE-415-length-22728-cov-7.933710_pt1 | contig 22728 bp, 18 predicted proteins | sample MGYA00244159_ERZ653375 | MGnify/ENA primary metagenome ERZ653375 (study PRJEB26926, sample SAMN06164942) | human gut metagenome | biome: ENVO:00009003; feature: ENVO:2100002; material: ENVO:00002003... | reverse complement strand
TAAAATTTTGATAACTGAGATTTAAGTGGAAATTACCGACCCACTGCATGCTTACATACCATTCCAACTCGCTGTCAATTCCAGTCAAGCCCAAAATGATATTTCAAAGTTACGTATTTATTTGATAAGAACAAACAAAACAGCAAAAAATATAATAGAATACCACAAGGCATCATAATAGTTAAATTATTTAAGACTTGTAGGTAGTGCTTGATATAAAGAATGATAATCAGACTATCACTTTTTATTTTAGGGTGTATTTCGGGGTGTAAATCCTGTAACAATCTGATTATCAATCTTATTTGTGGAGCTGGAGGGAATCGAACCCTCGTCCAAACGAGGAAATCATAAGCTTTCTACATGCTTATCTTTGCTTAAGTTTTCGAGCAACGGCAGAACCAAAGCCATCAACCATTGCCTTATCCTTTAAAGTTTCATTCTCGCCTCAAGGCCGACAAGAACTATCTCCGATGTAACTGCACCACTGGATCGGAATGCTTCGGAGCAACAGCTTCCGAGTGATGTCTCGTCCCAGCACCTGGTGCCGGGATTAAGCTAATCTACTATGATTCGATTAAGCAGCAAGAGCGTATTGTCTTTCGCCAGATAAAATTTTGAGGACTGAGATTAAAGTGCAAATCAACGACGCACTGCATGCTTACTTACTATTTCTACCCGCTGTCAAATCCAGTCAACCCCAGAATACATACGGTTTTTAGAAATCGTGGGGCAAAGATAAGAATTCTTTTGTTACTGTACAAAAGAATAGTGTGATTGCTTACTCCGGATTAATAAACCTTATCTTTTTATAAGACCCAAAGCAGTCTTGCATTACCATACGTACAATAAAAGCCAGTACTCCGGACGATTTTACCTTTCTTTCTCCCACATAACCCGTACCTTTGGCAACAGAAGATAATATACACAAAAATATAAATATCATGAAGAAACTAATTGCAATGACACTACTGCTCGGAGGCAGTACTCTGCTCTGCGCACAAAAGACCGTGAAGATACCGGCTGTATACAAACCCGTCAAAAGCGAGATGTACAAGAAAGGCTGGATTGATTTCAACAAAAACGGAGTGAAGGATGTATACGAAGATCCGAATGCCTCGCTGGATGCACGTATCGAAGATCTGCTCAGCCAGATGACACTGGAAGAAAAGACTTGCCAGATGGTAACCCTCTACGGCTATAAACGTGTACTAAAGGACGACCTCCCCACCCCCGAATGGAAACAAATGCTTTGGAAAGACGGCATCGGTGCCATTGACGAACACCTGAACGGTTTCCAACAATGGGGACTTCCCCCATCGGATAATCCCTATGTATGGCCGGCATCCCGCCATGCCTGGGCACTGAATGAAGTACAACGCTTCTTTATAGAAGAAACGCGCCTCGGCATCCCCGTAGACTTTACGAACGAAGGTATCCGCGGAATAGAAAGTTACCGTGCCACCAATTTTCCCACACAACTGGGATTGGGACATACCTGGAACCGCGAACTGATACGCCAGGTAGGATTAATCACCGGACGGGAAGCCCGTATATTGGGATATACCAATGTCTATGCTCCCATCCTCGATGTCGGCCGTGACCAGCGTTGGGGACGCTATGAGGAAGTATATGGTGAATCTCCTTACCTCGTTGCCGAACTGGGTATTGAAATGGTACGCGGCATGCAACATAACCATCAGGTAGCAGCAACCGGAAAACATTTCGTTGCTTATAGTAACAACAAGGGCGCCCGCGAAGGTATGGCACGTGTAGACCCGCAAATGTCACCACGCGAAGTGGAAATGATACATGTCTACCCCTTCAAACGAGTGATAAAGGAAGCGGGATTATTGGGAGTGATGAGTTCGTACAATGATTACGACGGTGTTCCCATACAAGGCAGTTATTATTGGCTGACTACACGTCTGCGTGGCGAGATGGGTTTCCGGGGATATGTGGTTTCGGATAGTGATGCCGTTGAATATCTTTATACCAAACACAGCACCGCCAAAGATATGAAAGAAGCCGTGCGTCAAAGTGTAGAAGCCGGTCTGAATGTACGTTGCACCTTCCGGTCACCGGATTCATATGTATTGCCTTTGCGCGAATTGGTAAAAGAGGGCGGACTAAGCGAAGAAGTGATTAACGACCGTGTACGTGACATTCTGCGTGTAAAATTCCTCATAGGGCTGTTCGACGCTCCCTATCAGACTGACCTTGCAGGAGCCGATAGAGAAGTAGAGAAAGCTGAAAATGAATCTCTTGCACTGCAAGCCTCACGCGAAAGCCTCGTCTTATTGAAGAATGAAAACAACGTGTTGCCATTGGATATCAACAACGTGAAGAAAATAGCAGTTTGCGGCCCAAATGCAGACGAAGAGGGATATGCACTGACACACTACGGTCCTTTGGCAGTAGAAGTAACCACAGTGCTGGAAGGCATTCGCCAAAAATCCGAAGGCAAAACAGAAGTACTCTACACCAAAGGCTGTGATCTTGTAGATGCCAATTGGCCGGAAAGCGAACTTATCGACTATCCGATGACAGATAACGAACAAGCTGAAATCGATAAAGCAGTAGAAAACGCACGCCAGGCAGATGTAGCCGTAGTCGTATTAGGAGGCGGACAGCGTACCTGCGGTGAAAACAAATCACGCAGCAGCCTCGACCTTCCGGGACGACAACTGAAACTGCTTCAAGCGGTACAAGCAACCGGAAAGCCCGTCGTACTGGTGCTGATTAACGGTCGCCCGCTATCCATCAATTGGGCAGACAAGTTCGTTCCCGCTATTTTAGAAGCATGGTATCCGGGGTCCAAAGGTGGAACAGCAGTAGCCGATGTACTCTTCGGAGATTATAACCCGGGCGGAAAACTGACAGTCACTTTCCCGAAAAGTGTCGGACAAATTCCTTTCAACTTCCCCTGCAAACCTTCTTCACAGATTGACAGCGGAAAGAATCCGGGACTGGATGGAAATATGTCACGCGTCAACGGTGCACTCTATTCATTCGGATATGGTCTGAGTTACACCACCTTTGAGTATTCCGACATCGAAATCAGTCCGAAAGTAATTACACCGAACCAAAAGGCAACCGTGCGCTGCAAAGTAACAAATACCGGAAAACGTGCAGGTGATGAAGTGGTTCAGCTGTATATTCGTGACATCCTGAGCAGCGTTACCACTTACGAAAAGAATCTGGCAGGCTTTGAGCGTATCCACCTGCAACCGGGAGAAGCTAAAGAGGTAGTTTTCGCCCTCGACCGTAAACAGCTGGAATTGCTGGATAAACACATGGAATGGGTGGTGGAACCGGGAGACTTCAGCATTATGGTAGGTGCTTCTTCCGAAGATATCCGCCTAAGTGGAACATTGACAGTAGAAGATCCAAATGCCCCCATGCAAACACAGGCAAAACCGGATGCTCCCGTAACTGCCAGCACCAATCCGGAAAGTGTAATGAACGTGCTCGATAAAAAAATGAATACTGTTTGGGAAGGAAATAAAGGAGATTATATTACCTTTGCCTTGGAGAACGGTTCCAAGGTAGATGGCGTTTCCATTGCATTCAGCAGAGGCAACGGTCTGCCGGCGGAGTTTGAAATCCAGCTTTCAAGTGGCGGCGGACAATTCCTGACGGTTTATTCGGGTACAGTCAGCGAGTACGGAAAGTTGATTTCATATACGTTCAAAGGAACTATTGCCAGCGACTTGCGCATTGTACTAAATGATGACCGCGTAGGAGTGGCAGAAATAGTGTACGAAGTACGCTAAAGAGTAATAAGGTGATAAAGTTATAGCGTGATATTTTACCACATTATCACCTTATCACTCTATAACATTATCACTTTATAACATAATATCATGAGAAAACTTCTTTTTTGTATGCTTGGATTAGCAATGACAGCCTGCGCACCCCGCAAAGCGGAAAACGTAAACAACGGAAGTGACGAACTTGCTATGCTGGTAGGTACGTACACCGATGGAAACAGCAAAGGTATTTACACCTTCCGCTTCAACCAAGAAACGGGAGTTGCCACCTCGCTCAGTTCTATCGAAGTGCTCAACCCGTCTTATCTCATCCCTTCGGAAGATGGAAAGTTTGTCTATGCCGTCAGCGAAATGAACGACACAACAGCTGCTCTCAATGCTTTCTCCTTCGATAAGGAAACAGGAAAACTCAGTTTGTTGAACCGGCAGCCCACTATGGGAGCCGATCCCTGCTACGTTGCCACCAATGGAAAAGAAGTACTCACAGCCAACTATAGCGGAGGTAGCATGTCTATCTTCCCGTTGAAAAAGAATGGTTCATTAGAGCCTGTCGATACGCTCTTTGAAGGCAGTACCGGCGGACCGGACGCTGAAAGACAGGCAACACCCCACGTGCATTGCACTGTCTTCTCTCCGGATGGAAAATATATCTTTGCCACTGACTTCAGTGCCGACCGCATCCTACGCTTTGTCATACATCCGAAGAGCATTATCCCCCACCCTTCTGCCGAAGCCATTGACGTAGATCCTAATTCCGGTCCACGTCATCTCACTTTCAGCCCTAACGGCAAGTACGCGTATCTTATCAGCGAATTATCTGGTAATATCACCGCTTTCAGTTACTTGGATGGTAAACTGGAAAAGATACAGACCATTGCAGCCGACACACTTCGTGCACGTGGCAGTGCCGATATACATCTCAGTCCCGACGGGAAATACTTGTATGCCAGCAATCGCCTGAAAGGTGACGGTCTTGCCATCTTCGAAGTAAATCCGGGAACCGGCATGTTAGCAAAAGTAGGCTACCAGTTGACGGGGATTCATCCGCGTAACTTTATTATCACCCCGAACGGGAAATATCTGTTAGCCGCCTGTCGCGATAGTCATGTCATTCAGGTATTCCAACGAGATTCCGTAACAGGTCTGTTATCAGATACCCATCAAGACATCAGTATTGACAAACCCGTTTGCATCCAATTCATAAAATAACCGGGTAAAAGCTTGACTTCCGGTTTTTAATGTCGTATATTTGTCATCGTAATCCTGATTTAGATTCGGGTTCACAGATAGTAACAGGGAAAAGCATTTGCTTCTCCCTGTTTTTTATATCCGATACCTTTTCAGGCGAAAAATAAGATACTTTGAGGCCAAATACATCATCTATTGAGATAAAACAAACCATCTATCGAGATGAAACATACCATCTAATGATACAAAAGAAATGATCTATTGGGACAAAACATACCATCTCATGGAGCGAAAAGAGCCGTTAACTCACCCAGACAGCCTATTCTGTTAATATTCTATAATCTTACTCTTGACAAAAATAACTTCATTAACTTTGTCCCTTAACCGAAATTGTTTAAATAACGCGACTTATGAAGAAAAAAAATATAGTATTACTCTCAGCACTGTTGTTCTCCGTTTCTGCCATAGCGCAAACAGAAGTGACAACAGGTATCATGCGTGGCAAAGACTACGGCGTTACTTACGTACTTCCGAAAACAGAAATCGAACTTACCGTGCAAGCCACTAAACATATCTATACCCCCGGAGAATTTTCCAAGTATGCTGACCGCTATCTGCGATTAACCAATGTCTCTTCTGAACCGGAAACTTACTGGACATTGGACAAGATACAAACAGCAGTAGTTGGTATACCTGATAAAGAGAATGTATATTTCGTGAAGATGAAAGACAAAACCGTGGCTCCTCTTATTGAATTGAGTAAAGACGGCATCGTCTACTCCATCAACATGCCGTTGGGCAGCGGACAAAAGAAAGCAGCTCCTGCCACTCCCAAGGCAGCAGATAATGCTCCTAACGTCAATCCCCGTAGCTTCCTGACAGAAGAAATCCTGATGGCAAATTCAACGGCAAAGATGGCGGAACTGGTTGCAAAAGAAATCTATAACATCCGTGAAAGCAAAAATGCCCTGTTGCGCGGTGAATCGGACAACATGCCCAAAGACGGTGCACAACTAAAGCTTATGCTGGATAACCTGACCTTGCAGGAACGTGCAATGACCGAAATGTTTGCAGGTAAAGTGACCGACGAAGAGAAAATATATACCATCCGCATCGTCCCCAAAGAGATGAAGAATGAAGTCGCTTTCCGTTTCTCCAAGAAGTTGGGTATTGTAGCTAACAATGACCTGGCAGGCGAACCTATTTATATCACGGTAACTGACCTTAAAAGCATAAAAATCCCTGAAGTCGATCCAAAGAAGAAGGTGGATGAAGGTGTTGCCTACAATGTACCGGGCAGAGCTCACGTTACATTAAGCTATAACAATAAAGAATTGTATAATTCAGAAATCCCTGTCACACAATTTGGCGTAGTCGAATATCTCGCTCCTGTACTGTTCAATAAGAATTCCACAATAAAGGTATTATTCGATCCTGAAACAGGGGCTTTATTAAAAGTTGACAGAGAGTAATTTTATAAATCCATCCTTTCGTAATTGCATCACATAAGTTGTGACTCGTGAAGCATAATTCTCATCAGGATGGAAATGATCGGCAAGCTGGAAAACAATCTCCCGTACCGTACGCCGCCCGTCTATCAGACGCCACACTGCACTGCCGTGTTCTTCAAGGCGGACATGAATATCAGGAGACATGCTTTGCGGTAACAAAAGCCGGCGCATCCACTCATACTTGAAGCGGGGATAGGAGATTACAGCGTAATCTCCCTCCCATTCGGTCAAGATGTGGTCACAACGAACCGGAACAGCATCCAACAGACTGACTTTTCCTTCTGGTGTTTCCATACTCGTATCTGTTTACACTTATTTCTGAATATTGGGTTCTTCCAATTGATAACCAAACTTTTTATCGGCTCTCTTCAGCATAAAGGCTACCACAAGAGACAAACAAGCAATACCTGTAAATATACACATAGGTATCGTATAGTCGTACAGATTCGTTCCATCCGCCTTCTTGCCCACGATACAATAAAGATCAAGTACCTTACCAATCAGCGTAGGAATACCCCACAAACCAATATTCTGAATAAAGAAAATCAATGCATAAGCTGTACCCAACTGGCTTACAGGGAATATCTTAGCCACCGCAGGCCACATAGCAGAAGGCACCAACGAGAAAGCAATACCCAGAATAATCATCAAACCAATAGCCACTAACCAGTAATTAATGGCAGGAATGGCATAAATAAAGTGCACACCTATCAGCATTGCAGCACCCAGTATCATAATAGAAGCTGACTTACCGCGTTTATCTATAAATCCACCGAATATTGGAGTAAGAATCAAAGCACCCAAAGCCGGCAATCCGGCAAAAGTACCCGCTACATTCTCATTAATACCATATTTGATAATCATCAACTCGGAAGCAAACTTCTGGAAAGGGAATACACAGGAATAGAATAATACGCACAGCAAAGCTATCAACCAGAAGCCCGGGTTAACGAGGATATTCTTCACATCTTTGAAAGAGAATTTCTCTTCCTCCCCTTCTGTACCTGCTGCTATAGCTTCTGCTTCCATCTGCCTGTCAAGCTTCTTATCCATTACTGAAAAAATAAAGAAAGCAACCAGACCACCTAAGAGAAGAATCAATCCTACCAATACCGGAGTAGTGATACCGAAAGCACGTGCCAAAGGAATAGCCACTGCATAACCGGCTTGCGAACCGATACGTGCCAGTGCTACCTGTACACCCATAGCCGTAGCCAGTTCTTTACCCCTGAACCACTTGGCTATAATTTTAGAAACAGTGATACCGGCAACTTCCGCACCTACACCAAAAATGGAATAGCCGGCAAATGCAACGAATACGCCTGCTTTATAACCGAAAATCTCGTTAAGACCGAAAATCTGTGCATCCGGACCGGCAAGCCCTGTCATGGCATAATATTCAAGTGCCGTACCTCCCACCATCAAGATAGTTGATAATTTACCAGTGAAACGGATACCAAAACGGTCAAGGATTAATCCACCCCAAATCAGCATCAGGAAGAATACATTCAGGAAACTATATCCACCTGTGAAGAATCCAAAATCACTACTTGTCCAGGCAAGATCCGACTCCAACATTGTTTTCAGTGGCGCTACCACATCGTTTACATAGTAAGCTGCCATCATTGTGAAAGCAACAATTACCAATGCTCCCCACCGGGTAGCTTTGGAGTCATTCAATTTAAGTTTTAATTGTTCTGTCATTGTACTATTTAGATTAATTATTAGTCAGACTGCATAATCCCGACAAAGGTAGTTAAATCCGTCATAAAAAGAAAAAAGGCTGACACCTTTTCGGCATCAACCTCTTTCTTATTTCTTTTGCGGGATCATCCGCGCTTAGCTTTAGTTAGCTGAATCTTCAGCAGCCGGAGCAGTTGTTGCAGGAGTTTCTGTTGTAGCAGGAGCTTCTGTCTGCGGAGCAGCTGTACCAGTAGGCATGTTATACGGATTGGTCTTTTCTTCTTTTTGAGCTTGCTCCAGAATCACATCGCCTCCCTTACCGGAAGAAGTAGGAACCACATAAGCAGTAGCAATACTCATTACGACCATGAATCCTGCCAAGAACCATGTTCCTTTTTCCAGAAAGTCAGTAGTCTTGCGTACACCCATAATCTGATTGGAAGAAGAAAAGCCGGATGCTAAACCGCCTCCTTTGGAATTTTGAATCAATACAATGAAGCACATCAGCAAAGATGCAACCACCATTAAGATAACTAAGAATAAATACATTTTGTTATTTTGATTTAGCGTTAATAATCAATTTCTCCAAAAATCTGATTTGGTCTGCAAAGTAAGCATTTTTTTTTGGATAATTCAAACTTAATTTTTTAATAATTTCAAGAGCCTTGTCATATCGGCGCTGTTTGATATAAATTTTCGCCAAAGTTTCAGTAAAACAACTGTCATCCAAATCATCCGAAGCTGATTTAGGAGTCGTCTCTTCATCAGTATCCGTATCTTCGGAATCATCTTCCTGCTCTGTTTCTACCTCTGTGGGCTGAGGAATCTCTTCGGCTATAACCGGTGTTTCTTCTTCGACTTCGTCCTCTTCCTCCTCAATCAATGGAAGTAGAAGCGGATTTTCCTCTTTCAGCAACTTCAGGCTGATACCTTCCTCAGTTTCACTCTGCCGGATAAATCCGTCTATCAAATCCTGTCCACGCAACTTGGGTACTTCCACCGGAACAGTCGATGATGTATCTGCCTCGTCCGTATCTTCATCATCCTGCATCAGATAGGCGGTATAATCCATTGAATAATCCAACTCTGTCGTCTGAGAATGTTCTTCCGGCACAGTAGCAAGGAAAGCGTCTATTAATGAAAGGGTACGGTCGACACTCGGCTCTTCCTCCAACTCCCTCCCTACAACAGACTCTGAAGTACGAGGATGAAGGGCATATCGGTCACCTTCAATCAGGTAAAACAATACACGGCGGTCCGATACATACAGTACGGCCTTACGTAATTCTGCACCGAAGTTAACATCGTGCAGCACATAGAGGTTCTTGAGATAGAGCAAACGCAGGGACTGAAAGTAAGGATAGCGGGTTACCAACGTACGAAGTTCGTATAAGGTATCCCGGTTCAACGCCTCGGGATGCTGTATCCATTGTTGCAAATGTACAGGCGTCATTCCTACTCCTACCAGTTAGCTACGGTTGCGTTAAATATTTGTTCCGTTATGTCTTTCACCATCAGTTTAATTAACTCATCCTGCACTTCGGTCAGCAATTTGGAAGAGTCATAAGTCTGGAAAGCGGAGAATTGTTGGTCAGTAAAATCGTCTTTGTGATCCGTATTATTCACAAAAGAAACCTTCACTGTCAAGGTGACTTTTACTTTTGAAGAATACCCACTGGCATCCACCGCTTCGTTATATTGGTTATAACCGGTAATCTCGCCATCAATTTCAATATCGGCATTGCCATTCACAAGTGATAAACGGGTCTGACGAATGAACAAATCTTTCAGCCCCTGATTAAATTCAGTAGCCAGCGGAGCATAAACATACTCCGCACGATTCTGGAAATCAGCTATCGAGACTGTCTTTACCTTGGAGTAGTCAATCGAACTAATCGGTGCCAGTCCTACTTTAATACTACACGAATTTACTATCAGTAACACGCTCAACAACAATGCTGTCGAAGCTATTTTTCTAATCCAATCCATATTCTTTAATCTTTCTGTATAAGGTACGCTCGGAAATATTCAGATCCTTTGCCGCACTCTTGCGTTTACCATGATGTTTTTCCAAGGCTTTTCGTATCATTTCTTTCTCCACCTCATCCAGAGAGAGAGATTCTTCTACATATTCTTCCGTATCCTGTATGTCATCATCAATATCATGAGACGGTTTTATGGAAGGATGAATGATGGTAGGCACACTCTGAGAAACCGGAGTTACCACAGCAGGCGGTTGGGCGAAATAAGTAGCAGGCACAGCCGGAGCAGCAGCTTTCCCACGTTCAGTCATGATCTCATGCACCAGCTTTTTCAATTCCGTCACATCCTGGCGCATATCGAAAAGAACCTGATACAGGATTTCCCGCTCACTTTCAAAACTCTTGGATTCCTTCACACCAAACAAAGCGGGAAGGCGTTGCATACTATTCTGCGCCGGCAGGTATCCACTCAAAATGGCAGCATTGATTTCACGGTTAGTTTCAATGATGGAAATCTGTTCCGTAATATTCTTCAACTGCCGTACATTACCGGGCCATGAATAAGAAATCAATAATTGCTTAGCATCTTCCGTCAACTGGATGGCAGGCATACGATACTTTTCTGCAAAATCTGAAGCAAACTTACGGAATAACAGGAATGCATCCTCTCCACGCTCACGCAGAGGGGGTACCTGAATAGGTACAGTATTCAAACGGTAATACAAATCTTCACGGAAACGTCCTTCGGAAATGGCCTGTGTCAAATTAACATTAGTAGCTGCCACAATACGAACATTGGTTTTCTGCACCTTAGACGAACCGACTTTTAGAAACTCGCCACTCTCGAGTACCCGGAGCAGTCGAGCCTGCGTAGGCAAAGGCAATTCTCCCACTTCATCCAGGAAGATTGTTCCACCATCCGCCTCCCCAAAGTATCCTTTCCGCTCACCGATGGCACCGGTAAAGGCACCTTTCTCGTGACCGAATAACTCAGAGTCAATGGTTCCCTCGGGAATGGCACCACAGTTCACTGCAATGTACTGGCCGTGCTTACGCCTACTGTATTGGTGAATGATCTGTGGAAAGCTCTCCTTACCCACACCACTTTCTCCGGTTATCAGTACAGACAGATCGGTAGGCGCTACCTGAATGGCAACGTCTATCGCACGCATCAATGCTTCATTATTCCCAATGATACCGAATCGTAATTTTACTTGTTGTATTTCCGCTTTTGTCATTCTATAAATCTTCTTCCACACTATCGAGTTTCAGCTTATCGCTGTCATCACGCTTTTCGTAATATTGTTTTCGCAAGGGGTTGGCATGTGCTTCCTTATCGCGAAGGCGATTACGGAATACATCGATAGCCACATAAATAGCCTGACGGAAAGAGTCCTCACTGGCCAATCCTTTTCCAGCAATATCATAAGCAGTGCCATGAGCCGGTGAAGTACGTATCACGGGCAATCCGGCAGTATAGTTCACACCTTCATCCATTGCCAGTGCCTTGAACGGAGCCAATCCCTGATCGTGGTACATGGCAAGCACTCCATCGAAATGAGTGAAATTACCTGAACCCATAAAACCGTCAGCCGGATATGGGCCATAGCACAATATGCCTCTTGCAGCCATTTCTTTCAATGCCGGAATAATAATCTCTTCCTCTTCTTTTCCCAACAATCCTTCGTCACCCGCATGCGGGTTCAGAGAAAGCACAGCAATACGCGGTGCACCGATAGCAAAATCTTGCTTTAATGAATGATTGAAGATAGCTAATTTCTCCTGTATCAGTTCTTTCGTTATAGTCGATGCAATCTGGCTGACAGGAATATGCCCTGTAACCAAAGCCACCCGAAAATCATCTTTCATCAGAATCATCAGTGACTTGGCACCATCGCCCAGACGTTCTTCTATATATTCCGTATGACCGGGAAATGCAAAAGTCTCCGACTGAATGGTATGCTTATTGATAGGAGCAGTAACAATCACATCGACCAGTCCCTCCTTGTATTCTTCAATAGCTCTTTCCAATGCTTCAAGTGCAGCTTTTCCGGCTTCGGGATCTGCTTTCGAAAATTCCACCTTTACTTCATCATCCGTACAGTTCACTACGCTCAGACGATTATGAACCGCTTCTGCAGCAGAGTTCACGATACTGAAGTTTGTCGGCAAATCGAGTGACTTACGATGATAAGCAGCCACTTTAGGCGAACCATAAATAATAGGTGTACACAGTTCCAACATAACAGGGTCAGAGAATGTCTTCAATATAACCTCATAACCCACGCCGTTTATATCTCCTTGTGTAATGCCGACTCTTATTTTATTATCTTCCATTTTTCAATATATATATCATTTTTAGATGAGGATGCGTCAGGAGTCCCAGTGATAACTTTTCATCCGCAGATTACGCGGATTACACAGATTCATTAAAATCCCAATCTGCATTATCCGCGTAATCTGCGGATGAAAAATATTTCTTCAATAATGATTCTCCTTATACATTCAATATTATTTTTCTTGATCAGCAGTTTGAACTTGCTCTTTCTTCACCCCCAATGGTATCTCTGCACCTGTCTGCTTATCACCCGGAAATCTCAATGTATAAAGAGATGCTTCCATCTGACGCATTAGATTGCGTTTCAGTTTATCAGGTGAATAAATGAAGGCTTCTACAACAATGATACGCTGGTTCACCGGGTCCAGACGCATGTGCGATACATACGGACCACCCATAAAATCACCTTTCATACGCCACAAGCCACGAGCTTCCAGTGCATATTCTCCTTGAATATTGAGAGGACGTACATCAGTCATCAAGGTATCAGTAGCCATATACATACCTTCCTTAGCTCCCGGAATGTTAGCTTTCATAACAGAGTCACGCATCTGCACAAAATATTCCTTAGTAAAAGTATTCTTGTCTCTATAAGGGAAAGAGTAAATGACAAAGTTCTGATCAGCAGTAGCTGCATTCGTACCTGCCCAGAAGAAATTCTCTCCTTGCTTGGTAGAAGAAAGCTCTGCCGGCACCCATACATCACAATCAAACATACTCTTAACCTTCGTAGACACATAATCATTATGTTTCCTTTCCAGCTGTGCAATCTGACGATTCATCTCCGCACGGGTAAAGAAATCAATAATGGTCTGTTTGTTTTCCGTCACAAACGTTTGGAATGAAGCTTCATCAGGAGCCTGTATCGTCAGGATAGTCTGCGGAGATGCATATACATCCTTCGCATATTTAAATTTAGGCTGAGTATAAATATCCTGCACATCAGCAATGATAATATTGCGAATCAGCTTTAATGTAGCATCATAATTTGCCGGAGAAGTGTACATCATGCGGAATGAACGCTCAGACTGGGGAAGCCCCGGTACATCCGTATCAAGTACATCATAAAGCGCCCTACCGGCAGGACGTTCCCACATAGCTGGATCTACTACTACCAGGATTTCATACGCACGACCACTTGAAGTCGCACCAAACACGCCCTTCTTACCGCTACTACATGCGGAAAAGGCTATTGCTACAAGAGCTAAACTTAGATAAAACAGGTGCTTTCTCATATACTTACCAGTTAATGTTTTTACAAAACTACGAAGAATACGTATATCATCCGAGCCAAAGTTAATAATTTATATTAATTCTTGTTTATTCTCTTCCTGTTTGGCAGTAGAAAGCATACCACAGGCAGCGAATATATCTTCACCTCTGGAAGCACGTATCGTAGTAAACAAACCGTGGGAAGTCAGGTAATCACGGAGTTTAGTCATCGTTTCCATATCCGCCCCTTCCAGGTCTACCCCGGGAATGGCATGAAAACGAATAAGATTGATACGGCAATCCAGTCCGCGCAAGAGTTTCAATAATTCTTTAGCATAAAGCAACGAATCATTCACGCCCTTAAAAACAATATATTCAAAAGATAGTCTGCGCTGTTTACTAAAATCATAGTTTTTTAACAAGTCTACCATTTCTGTAATGGAGAAAGCCTTCTCGGCAGGCATCAACTCCCGGCGCTGCAAAGCAACCGGAGAATGTAGGCTGACGGCCAGATGGCATTCAGATCCCTCTATAAAGCGCTGAAAACCTTTACGCAAACCAACGGTAGAAAGAGTAATCCGTTTAGGACTCCATCCATACCCATAGGAAGCAGTCATAATTTCCAAAGCTTTCAGTACCTCATCCAGATTATCCAGAGGTTCTCCCATACCCATCATTACCACATTGGTCAGCTTGTCCCTTTCAGGGAGAGAATTGATCTGATTAATAATTTGGTTGGCAGTCAGGTTAGCGGTAAAGCCCTGCTTACCTGTCATACAGAATTTACAATTCATCTTGCATCCCACCTGGGACGAAACACAAAGTGTGGCACGGTCTTCATCCGGAATGTAAACCGCTTCAACAAAATGTTTATCCCCTGCCCGATACAAGTATTTCACCGTACCATCCACCGAGCGCATAGCTTCCACTGGTGCATCTGCTCCCACTTCATAGACATCTTTCAGGAGGTCCCGGTGTTTTAACGACAAGTTGGTCATGTCATCTATGGAATTCACTTTCTTGTCATACAGCCATGAAGCTATCTGCTTAGCGGCAAATCCGGGCATTCCCAGTCTCTTCACCGCCTCTTGCAATTCAGTGAGTGTTAGTCCTAAAAGAGTTTGTTTCGGCATAATTATCTATCAATCTATCCAATTTATCTTTGCAAAGGTAGGAATAAAGTTGCATAAAGGCAATTACAGACACAGAAAATGAGATACAGCCCCTAAAGAAAAAGCCGTCTGATATTACATCAAACGGCTTTTCTTATATTATTATTCTGTAAATTCTTAGAAGAACAAATAACGACTGTCTTTCACATCAGCCTTCAGATACAGGTCGTTGAGGAACTGACTTGCCATGCGGGCATGCATATTCTGCAACGTAGCTTCTTCTGTTTCCTGGTTGAAAGTCTCATTCAACTTTTCTTTAGCATACGGCTGAAGAACGAATACACCGCCATTACCTTTAATCGGAGCACTCAGTTTATTCAGTTCAGCAATAGATGCATAGGCACCTACCAACGGTTCGCTGGCACGTAATGCCGGAACATAAGCAGGAGCTGCAAAAGTTACGTGCTTCACAGAGTCGCTTACTGCTTCAGCCATAGATTTGTATTGGTCGAATGAAGTTGCACCGGCAGCTTTCATATCAGCCATAATCTTCTCAGCTTTCTTGTCACGAATCAATTCCAGTCTCAGTTGGTCTTTTACCAAAGCCAATGGACGATAACCTTCCGGAATAATGGCAGACACACCTACAACCAACATACGATCACTTTCACCACATTCATACAAACCGGATACTTCACCTGGTTTTGCAGAGAAAGCCCATCTCAAAGCTTCCTTAGTACCTCTGATACTACCGATACCATGTTCAGAGCTATACAGGTCATTTCTATCCAACAGTTTATATCCTGCATCTTCAGCGTTAGCTACCATCTTTTCCAAAGTTGGATTAGCAGCGATAAACTGACTGAAATCATTGTATGCTTTGCTATAAGTTTCCTTGCTGAATTCTACCGGACGTTTGATAACAGCCACTTTATATTTATCTTTAACAGCCTTCTTGTCCATTACCTGTAAGATAATGTTTGCCTGTGCCAAAGAAAGGTTAGCCATTTCATTCTTACCAAGAGTAGTAATTGTATTCACATACTTCAGATTGTCACCATCCAACTGCGCACCTTCATAGTTAGCAGAAGAAATCCAGGTAGACTCACCAGTTTGACCATACTTCTTAGCAATCTCTGCAAAGTCGGCACCACCCTTGATGGCTGTGTAGATACTGTCAGCCAAAGCCTTTGTCTTAGTAGCATCTTCAGCCACTACCTGTATCTGGCGATACTGAATAGAGTCCGGCATAGAGGCTGTAGCCAATTTCTTGAATGAATTGATTGTATTGTCTGTTGCATTGTAATAAGGACCATATACGCCACCTACGGAAACAGAGTCCAAACGAGCAACTACATCAGTAGGCAATGCTTTAGAAGTATAATACAAATCAATATAAGGAACTTCTGAGCCCGCTGCACGAACCAGAGTAGAATAATCACCCGGAGTACCTGCAAGCTGTTCTGTATATTCCACAACTTCCTCTTGGATAGCATTTCTATCTTCAGGACTTGCAGTTACCTGTACATCAATGAACTTGATGTTACGGGTTTCTACATATTGTCTGAATTGTTCTTTCTTCTTGTCGTAAGCAGCTTTCAGGTCTGCATCTGTGATGGTTATAGTTGAATCTTCAATAGAAGAATAAGGAATAGCAGCCAACAACAAATCTGATTGATCTACTCTTGCATCAAAAGCAACCTGAGCTTCTACCGGATTAGAGAAAAGAGACTTGGAAACCAAAGCCTGATATTTCTCAGCCAGACGATTCTGAATCAGCTGTTTTTCCAAGAAAGACCAGAACTTGTACATAGACTGATAATATTCAGCGTACTGTGCCGGCATCTGGGCTGTATTCATTTTAGAGTAATCCACCAGAAACTTCTTCAACATATCTTTATCAAAAGCACCGGTTTGCGGGTTACGGAACGGAGTTTGTTGCAGCATCGGGTGTACACCTGCATCGATGATTGCCTGAATTTCTGCTTTAGAGACTGAAATACCAAGTTTCTTCGCTTCGTTTTCAATCAACTTATTGTTAACGTAGTTTCTCCAAACCTCATCTTTAATCTGATTGTTTTCTTCATCGGTAAGTGCGCTTGTACCTCTCGAGAATTTCACAACTTCAGTATATTCTTCTACCAAGTTCTGATAATCCTGAGCGGAAAGTGCCTCTCCGTTAACCTCTCCTACATCATGTGACTGGTGTGGCTGCAATACCTTCCAAGCATCTCCTGCGATGAAAGCGAACAGCGCCAAACCAATAACAATCACCAATAAGGGTCCTTTAGACCGAATGTTTTGTAATGTTGCCATTTTAGTTAATATGATTTATTTGTTTATTATTATTTTCTCCAAACTTCATTTTAGCGCACGAAGATACAAAAAATGCTAATACGCATCTATTTATTCTTTAAAAAATTACGCTATTCTGTTATTATTCCACCACTTTCAGGCGTACCAACTCTATTTTTGTGGCCGTAACCTTAATAATTTTAAACTGAAATTTTTCAATCGTCACTACTTCATGCAATTTCGGGAAACTCTGATAACGATTCAGAATCAATCCGCCTACCGTCATATAATCATCTTCTTCCGGTAGATCCAGATTGAATGTCTCATTCACCTTTTCTATTTCCAAACGACCGGAAAGTACATATTCACTCTCTCCTATCTGTTTGCATACATACGAAGTGTTATCATGCTCATCTTCGATATCACCGAATATTTCTTCCACCAAGTCTTCCAATGAAACAATGCCGGACGTACCGCCAAACTCATCCACCACCACAGCAATGGTTTTCTTCTGCTGCATAAACAACTTCATCAGCTTATGCGCTGCCATTGTTTCGGGCACAATAGGCACCTCCTTTACATTATTTCGCCAATCGGCAGGGTTGCGGAACATTTCAGATGAATGGATATATCCTACCACATTATCTATATTTCCGTCATAGACTATAATTTTAGAAATACCGGACTCCACAAAAAGGCTCTTCAATTCTTCCAGAGAAGTCGTCAGATCCACAGCAACCACTTCTGTTCGTGGCACAATGCAATCACGTATTTTAATACTGGAGAAATCGAGTGCATTCTGAAATATCTTCACTTCAGTATCCAGTTCCTCTTCATCTTCGGCATTATCAATGCTACTCTGAACAAAATAATCCAAATCCACTTTTCCAAAAGCCTTGTCGGACGCCTCCTTGTTGATCTTCATGCCAAACATGCGCAAAAAAAGATAAGACAGTCCCGAAGACAATTGAGATATCGGATATAAAATGACATAACAGATAAGTAACGGGAAAGCACAGACTTTCAACACAAGATTGGGATTAATCTTGAATAAAGTTTTAGGAAGGAACTCACCCGTTACCAGGATAATAAGTGTGGAGATGACTGTTTGTAACAACACTTCCACAAAATCATTGGAGATTAAATCTCCCAGTAAATGCACTTTGATAACTTGCGCCATAAGGATACCATAAATAACCAGCGCAATATTATTACCTACCAGCATGGTAGATATAAAGTTATTTGAATTACGGAAGAAATAAGAAAGGATACGTGAAGTCACACCGTCCTTACGTTCCATTTCAAAACGTAGTTTATCTACGGAAACAAAAGCAATCTCCATACCCGAAAAAAAGGCGGAGAAGGCCATAGTAATCAATAAATAAATATAGGTATCCATAATTTATGGTTTGATACTATCGGTTCGCACACTTCCAGTTTGCACACCGGTTTGCAAGCTATCTGCAGGCGCTGTGGCATCATCATCCACATAGAAAATGCCTTCCGGCTTTCTTATTGTATAAATAGTCATTTGTTCATTGGAGTCAAAGCCATGTCCCGTGATGATACGGTCAGGCTGCTCAATACGGATAAACTGATCGGAATAGATAGTGTGTTTGTTCTGGTCCCAATATAACAGGTCAGTCTCAAACCTTTCACCTTTCAGATTCTGAATATCCACATTGCTCATCAGCTTCCACAGCTTTTGCTTCTCATAATAATACGCTGTATCTGCCTTTACACTCGCCTCCACATTGAATACTGAGTCGAATTTTTCCAGATAAACTCCTTTTTCGAATGCCCAATAGGGCGGATTTTTCCGGTCAAAGACCAGCCACTCTTCCGTATTGATACGATAGCGGGTGACACCGGAATCAGAGATCAAAGTCATGACTCCTTTCGTATCCATCACAGGCAATGAATCACGCTCTGTTATAGCATCTCCCATATCCTTATGACGTCCGGAACAGGCGGAAAATAAAAGAAGCATAACCACTGCCCCACAGGCAATGGTTATGCTCAAGCTTCTACAAAATAGAACGTTACTTCGTTTTGGTAACATATTTATATTTCTTATCGAACCGTTGTGCTTTCACCGATCCAGCCACCTATTGTAACGCGGTCCCCAGCTTTAATACCCAACATAAAGAGGTCTTCAGCTTTCGGTGTATAGCGTGCATACGTTGAAATCAATTCGTTTGCCTTATCAGCTACACTCGGATCTACGGCTTTAGCACGTTGCAACTTATCAATAACAACGAAGTATGTACACTTATTCAAAGCAGACTCGTCATTCCAGTTCGGGCTGGAAGCATAAAGCTGTGCAAGCAAGATATAAGCATCTCCAAAGTTTTCCTTGAAACCGATAGCTTTCTGCAAATAACTTCTGGCCTGTGACAACTTCTTACTATTAAACAAAGATGCAGCAACAATATAACATAATTGAGCCTTCTTTTCAGAGTCGCTTTCAAGACTCAATGCCTCATCAAAGTATTTGATAGCTGTATCAAAGTCACCTTTCTTATATGCCATATATCCACATCCTGTAGCAGCGTCAGCAGTAGGATTGATCTTATACATATAATAAGAAGCTTGGAAGTATGCTTCACTTTCAGTACATTTCATCATCTTCATGACAGCGATAGCCTTCTTCAAATAAGCAGAGTCCGTTTGATTGGCTTCAACTTTAGGACCATAAATACTTTGCAAAGATTCACAATCAGCAGTACCACTATTGATAAACATGGCTACAAGGTTATCTTTTACTTGTTGCAAAGCCTTTTTCTTATTTGCATCAGGTTCTGCCGTGACAGCATCATCCGCATATTCAGAAGCAGTCAAATAATCTTGAATAAATTGTTCTTTATGATTAGTATCTATTTTCAATTTATTCAAAGACATATCCAAAAAATAGTGCAAAATAGCACCTTCTGAATTTCCTTTTTCCGCATCAACCGATTGTTTAAACCAGTCATAAGCTTGATTAACATCCATTTTAGGAGCTAAGGCAATGTAATCAAGAGCTTTAGCACCCAACGCTCCATCAACACTTGTTGAAAGTTTGGTACCTTTAGCTATAAATTCAGGAATGTATTTTATTTTCAGATCATGTAGTTCCATCAATTCGTCGAAATACTTCTTATAATCCGCAGAATTACGATCTTTGATTTCACTCAGGAAAGCACGGAGGATTTTCTGGCCATCCGTAAAAGTGTAATATCTCAATGTCGGACATGCCTTCAGAACTTCTTTCCACGGCAAATAAGCATCCTTAAAATTATTAGCTCTCACCGCTTCATGAGAAATACTACTGTTCTTATTACAATCTTCAGTCTGTGCGAAAGCGCTGGTTACTCCACCCGAAAGGAGCAAGACAGCTACAAGCGTTTTAATCTTCATTGTATTTAAATTTTAGTTGTTATATTGTCTATTCTTCAATTACTAATTACTGAACTTTACGTTTCCAGAACCATTGTTCATTGAATGTCACGCCAATACAAAGACGTAATGTATTCTCATTCAAAAATCTGCTTTCCGTACCTTGCATTCTCACATATTGTGCTGAAATACTCAATACAGAACGGCTACGCGGCAAAGGCAATCCAAAACCGGCAGTGACTCCATACTCATTCGCAGCACGCGCCCCATCTATCTTATAATAAGGTTTGGAATAATAAGCTCCCAAACGATATTTAATATGTGAAAGATAACTTCTTCCCAACAAATTAGGAACATACTCTGCACCCACAGCAATCTTGGCACGATTACAGAAAACATCCGAATTATTCATAAACGTCGTACTACTCCATTTCTGAAACATAACATCCGCACCCACTGTAAGGCGATCATCATATACATATGTCACACCGGCACCCAATGTCATAGGAATACCCATTGTCAATATTGTATCTTTTTGCGTCGTAGTATACCCCGTCGAAGAATTACCCTTCTGGTTTTGTACATACGCGTCATTATTTAAGTCATGTCCCGGTGAAAAAACGACACCTAACGTAGCAACATGCTTCTTGCTGAACTGGTGTGTATATTGTGCACCGAAATCAAGTTTATAGCTTGTAATTTCCATGCCCGTAACCGTAGTCAAAGGCATTACAGTCGAATTAGACGGAAATGACTGGCTACGGGTATGTGTGATATCTCCCCAAAGATACGAAATATTCGCACCAACAGAAAGATTTTTAAATATTTTAAAACCCGCGCCCAAATAAAGTTGGTGTAAACCACCTTCACCGGCATAAGTCGTACTGGCTGAATTCTCCGGATATTCCGTGTTTTCCTGATAACTAGCCATTGTATAACCAACGTTGGAATAAGGCAACAATCCTATACTCATAGCTCCCCATTTGGAAAGGCGGAACTGCATAGTGATATAGTCAAAACTGGAGTTCTTGGCATTCTTTTTAACAGTTCCATCACTGAAGTTGGTATTCTGCATGGAAATCCCCCCATCAAACATAAAAGTCAACGAATCGACCGCCGTATAGGATGCCGGATTCGCAAAATTAGTCTGATACTTGTCACGTAAGCCATAAGCAATGCCACCCATTGCCTTACTATTACCCGACCCTTGGTCTGCCAGCTGTCCGTATCCGTATCGTGTATAGGGAGAATTTGTATTATTTTGAGCGACCGTCGCCCCAGATAATATCGTGAGCAAAAGCACCAAAAGTGTTTGTCTAAATCTTGTCATTATTATAGTTTAAAATTCGATTTAATCCTTTCAACACTAAAAATCTGTCTGCAAAGATGATACTTTTTAAGTTTGTATCAAAAGAAAAATCATCTCCGCCCGTTAAAAAAACCAAAAGTTCAGGATATTTATGTTTCATAGCCATTATGTAACCCGAAATTTCATATTCCATACCTTTCAGCACCCCAGCGCGGATGGCAGTCTCAGTATCCTTTCCCATCGGGAGTTCACGCCCTTCACGCCGCACCAGCGGCAAACGTCCGGTAAACTGGTGAAGTGCACGAAAACGCATTTGCAAACCGGGTGAAATATTCCCGCCGTGATAGCGTCCTTCAGCATCCACAAATTCGTACGTAATGCATGTGCCGGCATCAATCACCAAGATATTTCTGCCAGGAAACTGTTCGTTAGCAGCTACTACAGCCGCCATACGGTCATAGCCCAATGTCTGAGGAGTCTCATACAGATTTTCCACCGGTAGTGGAGTCTTTTCATTCAGCCAGAGTACCGGTATAGGAAGTAATGCTAACTGCGCCAACACCTGTTCGCTCAAGTCTATTACGGTTGCAACAATCGCCTTTTCAAAGTGATATTTATGATAAATATCTTTCAGATGCTCCAAATTCTGTTTGGAGTCATATACCACTTCCAAAAGTGAAAAGCCGTCAAAGACAGCTACTTTTGCTACCGTATTTCCAATATCAATAACGAGATTCACTGAATACTGATTATTTTTCCGAGCGCAAAGATACTATTTTAATTGAATTGGTTTTCTTTTTTCTATCAATATTCGTCATTAGCGTAAAGGAAGTCGAATGTAGCTTGATTATACTCAAATATTTCTTCTGGTTTAAAAAATCTTTTCAACTCCACTTCTGCTGCTGTCTCTTATACACATCTCCGAGCCCACGAGACAAGAGGCAATCTCG
>ENA-OYVX01000386-OYVX01000386.1-human-gut-metagenome-genome-assembly--contig:-NODE-386-length-24475-cov-8.714742_pt1 | contig 24475 bp, 20 predicted proteins | sample MGYA00244159_ERZ653375 | MGnify/ENA primary metagenome ERZ653375 (study PRJEB26926, sample SAMN06164942) | human gut metagenome | biome: ENVO:00009003; feature: ENVO:2100002; material: ENVO:00002003... | reverse complement strand
GATATATGAAGACTTATTATTTATTACTCATTTTTGTGATGTTAACACTTCAGTCCTGTGGTGTAAAGCAACCAGTCCAAATGTCAGGTAATCCTCTTTTTGAAGGATGGTATGCCGATCCCGAAGGTATTATCCTGAACGATGAATATTGGATATTTCCCACTTATTCTGATAAATATGAGAAACAAATATTCATGGATGCTTTTTCTTCAACAGACTTGGTAAATTGGACTAAGCATGAACGTATCATTGACAATAAGGCTGTGAAATGGATATGGCGTGCTATGTGGGCTCCCGCTATTGTTAAGAAGGATAATAAGTATTTCTTGTTCTTTGGAGGTAATGATATTCAGAATGATAATGAGTACGGTGGTATCGGTGTCGGTGTGGCAGACAGACCGGAGGGACCATATCAGGATTATTTAGGTCGGCCACTCATAGATAAGATATATAATCGTGCTCAACCGATTGACCAGTTTGTATTTCAGGATAAAGATGGTTCATATTATATGTATTATGGAGGTTGGGGAAGATGTAACGTTGTTAAGCTGAACGATGACTTTACGGGACTTTTACCTTTTGAAGACGGAACTTACTACAGGGAGGTTACACCGGAAAATTATACGGAAGGTCCTTTCATGTTCATTCGCGATGGAAAGTACTATTTTATGTGGTCGGAAGGAGGTTGGGGTGGTCCTGACTACTCAGTGGCTTATGCCATTGCAGATAATCCCTTTGGTCCGTTTAAGCGTATTGGCAAAATACTACAGCAAGATCCGGAGATTGCTACCGGAGCTGGACATCACTCTGTGATTCATGAACCAAAATCTGATAAGTATTATATCATTTACCATCGTCGTCCGTTAACTGAGACAGACGGGAACCATCGTGCAACCTGCATCGATGAAATGACTTTTGATAAGCATGGATATATCAATCCGGTTAAGATAACTTTTGAAGGGGTGAAAAGTAATCCTTTGAAATAATGTGATAACTTTCTAATGCATAAGATATATGGAAATAGATCTAACTACTCCGGCTCTACTGTTTTCAGCGATTTCATTGATTATGCTGGCATATACCAATCGGTTCATGTCGTATGCCCAATTGGTACGTGCATTGAAGGAACAGTATCGTGCGAACCATTCATCAGTGACTGCAGCGCAGATTGTCAATCTTCGAAAACGCCTGTATCTGACGCGTGCCATGCAGGTGACAGGAACAGGTAGTCTGTTGCTGTGTGTTGTAAGTATGTTCTTTATTTATATACAGCTCTATCTTGTATCCATCTATATTTTTGGATTGGCAATGGTGTTATTGATTATTTCTCTGGCTATTTCTGTATACGAGATTTATATTTCGGTGAAGGCATTGGAAATACATCTGGATGATATGGATGAATAGGAAAGCCACTTCTTATTTGTCCTTTGTCCAGCGGTTAAAATGAATATTTTCCGGTTTCCATTTATCTTTCGGAAGTGGATTCTCAGCCGGATAACCGATTGGAATTACGTTCAGGGGAATAATGTCTTTGGGCAGTTGGAGTATTTTCTGTACTTCTTTTATCCGTTCTTCCATAGGATAAACTCCTGACCATACGGCCCCTAATCCTAAACCTTGTGCAGCCAGCAGTAGGTTTTCTGTTGCAGCCGAAGCATCTTGTACCCAGTACTCCATACCTGCACCACTGATAGCTTTATTTAAATCTCCACATACTACGATGGCCAGTGGAGCATCCTTTGCCATTTTGGTATAAGGAAGGGTAGAACTCAATTCGTTTAGAATCTCTTTATCCCTAATGACAATGAAAGCCCAAGGTTGTTTATTGGTTGCTGTGGGAGCAGCCATAGCAGCTCTTAACAGCTGCTCTATTTTTTCATCCTCTACTTCTTGTGGCTGATAAGAGCGGATACTGGTTCTTGCATGTATGGCTTCAAGAACGGAAAGTTTATCATCTTGTTTCATTATAGGTTCCTCCATCTTATTAGGTTGATTTGGTCTCGGTTGAATAGATAATGCAGTTACTACTATAACCAAGGCAAGACTGAAAGTGTTCAGTACATATTGTGTCATTTGCCCTTTAGGTTTTCTGGAGAAATATACAATAATCAAGGTGCACAGTGCAATGCCTGCCAGTAAACCCAGGAAAAGTATCCAGTCAAAACTGAAAGCAGTTGCAGGCTTGTCGGCCGGATGTTTCTTTGCATATTCCATTGCCCTGTGGATGGACTGGATAATAGCTACCGAAGACTCTGTAGCTCCGGATATTCCGTCTACTTCTTTATTGATTGCTTCTTCCGGTGATAGATTATTCCATTGTTGCAGCAGGTCACTGCTTCGTACCTTGGCAAAGTAGCTGGGTGTTTCAGAGTTTTCCAATGCCACCACTTTTGTAATGCGGTTATCCTGCATATAGATTTCAAGAGGGACATTTCCTCCATATCCGTTGATATCTTTCGTTATTTGCCGGGTTGATATTATCTGTACTCCTTCATCCGTATGCCGTAATATATCGGAAGTTCCTATAGGGTTTTCTGTTGCATTTTCCTTATCGGAGAGAATGCTTCCGAACTTGTTTCCCTTACAAATAGTTACTGCCAGAATCAGGAAAAAGCAAGTTGTCAGGCTTATGATGTTTTGGACTCTCAATGTTTTCATATTTAGTTGGTATTTATATCGTATGCAAATTTAGGGGAATTTAATTTATAACCTATGCTGAATGAAGTATATCTTCATTTGACTTAAACCATAGTTGCAATAATCTGGATAAACAGTATAAGGAATACCATTGCAATAGGATAAACCGTAGCATAAGCTACACTCGGAATGTTACTGTCAGTCATAGAATCTGCTGCTGCAAGTCCCGGAGTACTGGTCATACCACCGGTGATGGTTCCCAGTAAGTCGAGTATACTGATTTTGAAGACAAACAGCCCGACGAACACAGCTACTAACATAGGTACCAGCGTAATAGCAGCACCTACTCCGAATAGCAGCCAGCCACTTTCCTGGAAAGTTGCCACCAGATTGGTACCAGCCGAGGTTCCGACTTCGGCTAGGAAAAGCAACAATCCCAACTGACGCAATAATTGGTTAGCAGGTCCGGACATAGACCACAGAATAGGTCCTGTCTTACCAATTGCACTTAAGAACAGAGCCACAATCAAAATACCGCCCGTCAATCCCGGAGAGAAAGATAAACCACCGGGGAAAGTAATATTCAGTTTGCCGAACAGTACTCCCAAAACAATACCCATTGCAATAGGGAAAAAGTCTGTATCAGATAGCTTTTTAGCATTGTTTCCCAGTAAGCGGGCCAATCCTTTAAGTCCTTCTTTTTCTCCTACCACCATCAGTTTATCGCCGAATTTCAGAGTTAAATCCGGTGACGGAGACAGATCAATACCGCTTCGGCGGATACGTGTTACCGTACATCCGAAGTTTTTCATCAGGTTCAAATCCCCTAATTGTTTATTGATCATATCCTTTTTGGTCAGTAATAAGGATTCGATTTCCTGTGTGTCTACCAAAGGTAATTCACCTTCTTCGCGTTCTCCGACTAAAACCGAAAGTTGGTTCAGAGCTTCTTCACTGCCTACTGCCTGTATGTAATCGTCTTCATGTAACACCGTATGAGCTGTAGGGATGGAAATAACTTCATCATGTTTATGGCGTGAAATAACAGCCCCTGTCATAGCCCGTGCATTGATTTGCATCAAGCTGCGGTTGAATACGGCAGGATTTGTGACGCGATAAATGCAGGTAGTCAATTCCGGAAACTGTCCGCGACGTTCTTTTTCCAGTCGGCGGGCTTCCTTATCCAGATCAATGCGCATAATGCGGGGAAGCAGCTTTACAAACAGTATTACACCGATAACTCCAAACGGATAAGCGATACCGTAGGAGATGGATGCCAACGGAGAATTTGTACTGTCGATGGCTACGGCAAGTCCTGGTGTACTGGTCAGTGCTCCGGCTATTAAGCCTACTACACTGGGGGTATCGATGCCGAAAAGATATTTGAGCCCGATAGCCGTCAGAGAAGCCGAGCAAATAATCAGCATGGTGATTATGATCAGGGTCTTACCTTTACTTCGGAACGAGTCGAAGAAACCGGGACCGGCCTGAATTCCGATAGTAAAGATGAAAAGTACCAATCCGAAGTTTCCTAATTCTTTAGGAATGACTACACCGAAGTGTCCAAAGAGAAGAGCAATGAAAATGACTGCGGAAACGTCCAGAGATAATCCTTTAATTTTGATTCTCCCCAACATGAAGCCCAATGCAACAATGAGGAAGAGGGCGAAATAGGAGGAATTGAGTAAGTCAGCAAACATGAATTTAGATTATTTGTTAGTTTTCAATAATTCTTCTACTGCTACTTTCAATTGTGTATCTTCGCCTCTCACGATTGTTTCGGGCGAATTGGCTACTTTTACATCCGGTTCCAACTGCGTATTTTCCAGATAACTGCCATCGGGCAAACGGTAACCAATCACAGGAATACCGAATACCAGTGTCGGATCTTGCAGGCGCTCCCATGATACACTGGTCATAGTGCCCGGCACAGGCATACCTACCAGTTTACCCAGTTTCTGATGACTGTATACCCACGGTGTACCGTGTGCATTGGAATAATTGGCTTCGCACGTCAGCATGATGGAAGGCTTGTTCCAGCGGCGACTCGGCATATCGCAGGCTTCACGACCGCGAACCACCTGTGTGAAGTATTTCTTGCCACTGAACAGTATCTCTATATCTTCATGCAGACGACCGCCTCCGTTGAAACGGGTGTCGATGACAATACCTTCACAATTGTTGTATTTTCCTAAAATGTCCGAGTAGATGGAACGGAAGCTGTCATCACCCATTGATTTGATGTGCACATATCCCAGTTTACCGTTCGACCATTTCTCAACGTCTGCTGCACGTTGCTTAACCCAACGTTCGTAAAGTAATGCACTGAGTTCGCTGTCTCTGATAGGGATTACTACCTCTTCCCAGCGTTCTTTCGTCTTGGGATCATACAATGAAACAAGTGTTTTCTTTTTTACCTTGTCATTGAGAAGCACATAATAATCGGCTTCGGGAGTGATCTCTTTACCGTCGATCTTTTCAATAACGACACCGGCTTTCACCTTTGTAGTGGCTTTGTCGAACGGACCCTTTTCTATCACTTCAGCAATGAGCATTCCTTTATCCTGATAATTCCAGTCGAAAAGTAGTCCCAGGCTGGCTGTCGGTTCGCTTTGTCCGTCCGGATAGAAACGGCCTCCGGTATGGGAGACATTCAACTCGCCCAGCCATTCACTCAATAGTTCGGCGAAGTCATAGTTATTATCGATGTGTGGCAGGAACTTCCGATAAGCAGCTGTCATGGCGTCCCAGTTGACCCCATGCATGTTGGTGTTATAGAAACGCTTCTGTTGTTGTTTGTATACATGGTCGAACATGTATTCGCGTTCGGCGCTCAGATCCAGTTTCACTTGGGCAAGGTATTTAATGGGCTTCAAGTCATCGGAAGCCATGTTCATCTTTTGCATATTCTTACCGTTCAGGATGAAGAGAGTCTTCCCTTCTTTATCCATTTCCAGGGAGCTCCAGCCGGCATCTACTTTATGGAGCAACTTGGTCTCTTTCTTGTTCAGGTCCATTTTCCATAAGTTACGGCCGCTTTCGGTACTGGCCAGATAATAGAGGGTTTTTCCGTCTTTGGAGATGAGGGTACTTCCCATATTAGACGAGTTTGGTGTCAAGCGTACGATGCGGTCTTCTATGTTTTTCAATTCCACTACGACATCCTTTACCTTACTACTGTCTTTTGCGGCAACCTTTTTCCGGTCAGAGTTTGCTTCTTTGTATAGTTCGTAGTCTTCTTTGCTCAGGCTGAATTTGTCGTATGCATCCTGATTCAGGAATACCAACATAGCATCGTCCAGCGAACCCCATGAAGCATGTGCGCGCATACCGTAGCGTTCGGTAGTGAAAAGAATGGCATTGCCATCGAGCGCAAAACTGGGTGAACCGCTGCTGTATCCACTATTGGTCAGGTTGATAATCTCGCCATTGCCTTGTGCGCTGACCAGACCTATATCCGAATATGGGTCGTGCTTGTTTCCGATAAATTCCAATGTGAACCACTTGCTGTCCGGAGACCAAGCATAGTCGAACCCTCCGCTTGTGCTGTACCAGGTAGAACCATCGGTGATCCGGCGTACTTTCTTGGTTTCCAGATTGAGTACCATCAGACGATTGCGGTCTTCAATGAAGGCTAACTCCTTACCATCGGGTGAGAATTGCGGATGCGAACGTTCTACGGTGGTAGAAGGCAATAATACTTCTTCTTTTATTAAAGTTGCATTCGGAAAATTCGGATCTTCCTCCCGAACTATCTTGGCTAGATAAATCTGCCAGTTACCACTGCGTTCACTGGCATAGGCCAGCGTCCGGTTGTCCGGGGCAAACGAGAGACCATCTTCCTCTGCTGCCGTATGTGTAATCTGTTTGGTGGTGGTATAGTCTGTCGATGTTACGAATACTTCACCGCGTACAGTGAAAGCAATTTGCTTGCCGTCCGGTGAAACTGTAGCAGAGGTTGCTCTATCCGGATATTTCAGATAAGCTATTTGTGGCTGGTTGTCGCGAATGATTTCTACATTTATCTTCCGGGGATTCGAGCTTTCCTGCTGGGTATAGATCTCACCATCGTATCCATAGCACAAGGTGCCGTTGTTGCTCATTGAAAGGAAACGCACGGGATGGGTTTTAAAGCTGGTAATTGTTTTTATCGATTGGGGTTGCGAAACCGGGAAAGAATATACGTTGAATGAGCCGCCATTACGTTCGCTCAGGAAGTAGACGGTTTGTCCATCCGGTGATACAATCGGATTGCGGTCTTCGCCTGCGTGCTGGGTAAGGTTGGTATGTGAACCTGTTTTGGCATCGTACATCCATACGTCACGGGTGATGGAAGAAGTATGGTGCTTTCTCCATTCGTTTTCACCTCCCTTGCGGTCCTGATAGAAAAAGCGATTGCCAGACTTATCGAAACATACCGCTTCGGCAGGGGTGGCCAGTACTTGTTCGGTGCGTCCGCCGACTGAAGGAACTTTGTAGAGTTCAGTCATGGCGGCTGAAGGAAAGAGGGCACTGCTTGCCGGATCCTGAATAGATGCTGAGAATAAAATATATTTGCCGTCCGGGGTAAAAGTGGAGGGTAGCTCAGTGGCTGAATGAGTAGTCAGTCGCTGGGCTGTTCCGCCATTTGCCGACATGATGAAGATATCGAAATTCCCGTTTCTATCACTGGCAAAGGCTATCTGTTTGCCATCCGGCGACCATATCGGAGTACATTCGTAAGAGTCTTGCGTAGTGAGTTGTGTAGCAGTTCCGCCTTTGGCAGGCACTTTGTAGAGGTCTCCCTTATAACAAAATACGATTTCTGTCCCATCAGGTGAGATTTGTACGTCACGCATCCAGAGGGGAGTGGTTGCATAGCTGGTTATTGCCGCGAAACTAAGGGCAATGTAAGCAATAAGTTTCTTCATAAGTATATTAAATGTGTTTTTATGCAAAGATAGGTATTAGTCTGTAAAAAAGAAAAAGCTTGGGATATCAATGATAATTTATTCCCCATTTTATTGCCGGCTATTACTGAACTGTTTTTCTCCTATTGGGAAAAAACATTTCTCCTACCGAGGAAATAAAAACATCTGTTTATACGGAGGGCATTTTCTGGAAAATAATTCAACCGCCCCGCTAAGTATAACCCCATAAAAGAAAAAGCATCGATAATCTTTCGATTATCAATGCTTTATCGGTAGTCGGGATGACAAGATTCGAACTTGCGACCACACGCCCCCCAGACGCGTACTCTAAAGCATAATAATCTCTGATTATCAGTGCTGTAGTATTCTCTTTAACTATTGGTTGACTTCATGGTTGACTTTGTAGCCAGCAGCCAAGAATGAATTAATAATAAAGTTAATAATCTCTCTTTATGGCTTAACACCATATTACGAATCTAAGCAACCAACATTATTGCAATATTTGATGCTTTGAATGTATGTATAGAAGCAGCATAAGAGTTTCCTCAAATGCTGCTCTGCCTTAAATTAATTTGGTTATTAGTCAATCTTCTTGTAAGTGGTTGTTGTAATGTCGTCCAACTCCAAACTACCATCGTCCAGATTGTCCCAGTCCTCAAAGGCAAGTACCAACTTGGTAGCTGTAAGTTCATTGACAGTAAGAACATCTGAATAACCATCATCATAAGAGATAGTCAGTTTATTGCCTTTCAAAGACCAGCGACTTGTTTCTGTATATCCACCGTCCGCATAGCCTTCTGTGCAAGTACCGTCAGCTTTGAACTCTCTTAAGCCATTGGTGTAGGCTTCATCAGAGGTGACAACTTCCTTGCCATTCTCCACCTTGTGAATCTTCTCCCAAGTGGACTGCCATTTACCTATAAGGTTGGCTTGTTCAATGATTGTCTGTTCTTCTTCATCATCGCTACATGCTGTAAAGTTTACAGCTAACATGACCATTAACAAGGTCATTCCAATTAATCTAAATGTTCTCATAATTAATAAAGTTTATCTTGTTACTCTTTCAACTTCTTCTATCAACTGTGACAGGCTTATTTCAAAAGCTGTAATCCAATCCATCAGTGAAACAGACTGCCCATCCCATCTATTTACATTATTGTCCATTTTAACCGTAAACTGCGCATACTCTGGCATCGTTGAGAGAATATTTGTAATCTGCTCATAGTAATCTACACATGACGGTAAGAATTTAGAAATCTTAATGGCACTGTCATAGTTAATGTCATTCCCATTCTCTTTTAATATGGTTATAATATTCTTTAATTGAATGTTGATTTTCTCTACATAACCATTTATCTTGTAAATAGCCGCACTTGAATTTGAATAATCCATAAGTTCATATTTTTGTTTATTTCAATGCAGAATATAATCTCATGCAGTAGTTACTTCTTAACTTGCCAAACAACAGCCAATGAAAACACCAATAAGGACTATAACTAAAATGAACAGTCCTAACTTAATATCATTCGCATCCATAACTAAATAAGACTTTCAGCCTGTTTAAGACACATTTCAAGAAATCCAACCAATGTTGTAGAATCCACTTTATCGCCTTTAAGCCTGTAAACAGCTATTCTTGCGGAACTGTGTTGATTTAACAGGTATTTAATTCTATCCAAATCCCTGCGGACTGATTTTGTTAATTCTTTGGATTGTGTGGTATGCTTCATCCCATTCAATTCCATCATAGGAGCTAAAGCATTCATGTTTCTCTCTATCTGAGCAATTAGAGAATTGATTTCGTTTACAGCATTGATACCGCCAAATAAACCCATAGTACTTGATAATTAGTGCTTATCTGTTCCCTATGGATAAGCTATTAAAATAAAAGAGGTGTGGGAACTATATCTGTCTTATCCTGTGATGGGGCTTCTCGCATTGCCTTGACTGTGGATAAAACAATAGCAACCCACACCAATTTGACAATATCTAAGCCTTACAAGCATAAGGTAGGTATATATCAATGGTGGGGTGCTATTGCTATCATCTTCACAGTCAGTTGAAACTTTGCGAGAATTTCATCACGAAGATAATTTCAATAACACCTTTCGTTAAATATGTCCTTCCAACCCCCTATCTCATTAGTTTATTGGAATTGGTGCAAAGATAACAAAAGGTTCTAAATTAATAGGCATGAAGTGTGGATTAATAGTAATTATTGTGTTACTAAACAGGGAATTAATGGAGTATTTAATCAGAATTGCATCTGAACTTTCTAAATCCATGTGGGTATCAAATTCACTTTTCGCCATATAAGGACTAAATTCTGAATATTCTTACCAACCTTGAATTACAGTCTTTAAGTCATCATATTGTTGGATATTCAAGAAGTGCTACCTGCGACATGATTAATAAGAGTTGAGATAATCCTAAAGTCTGTAAACTTATGGAATTGACTTACTTCTATAAGGCTGAAATGCCAAACTGCCAAGATTGGACTTTAGAGGTATCTAAGTTTAATATTTCATGGATTTGGGACAGAACTGTTCAGACCACTATAAAGATGAATCTTAATAATCCTGTCCCAATTATTAGAAGCTCAAACAGTCATAAGTCTGCAAGATTTCTTCCTGCCTTAATCCCAAGTATCTTTTAGTAATGGCAACAGAACTATGGTTGAACAGTTCCATCAGCTTTACTAAGGCAAGTTCAGCATTATCACTGTTCATGTTATAGACCTGCCTACCAAAAGTCTTTCTAAGCGAATGGCAGCTAAAATTCTTAATCTTTAGCCTGTACTTCTTCTTCACCTCTTTAAGAATGATGTTAATTCTCTGAACTGTGAAGGTTGTTCCTTTCTGACTTATAAGGATTGGTGTATTGATTCCAACTGGATTTATATGCTCGTAGCACTCTTTGATATGCTGCTGTAATTGGGGATTCAGTCTGATAGTTCTTACCTTGCCTGTCTTTTTCTCAATTACTGTAAACTCGTCAGCACCTAATATCTGCTTCCACTTTAGAGATAGAATATCAGATATTCTTAAACCTGTGAAACACCCCAAAGCTATAAGGAGCGAGATTTTATAATTCTCGTCTTTAGTCAACTTCCTTATGAGGTTCATTGCGTCAGACCATATAAGATAGTCTGCCGTTGTACTTGAATATTTAAGTGACATAATGTTCTGTTTTATAATGAAATGAATAGAAGTGAATATTAATTCTGAGTTGGATTTACTAACTCATTGATTACTAAAGGAACATTCACTAATAGCAGAAGTGAATATGATAAGGACACCCAACTTGGAAATTGAGTGCCCTCTACCTTATTATAATTCTCCCTCGTCAGCGAAGCTGTAATATCCTGTATCTGTAAGTATGAGGTGGTCTAAAACTGTAATTCTCATAAGTTTTGCAGCATCCTTAACCTGTTTAGTAATCTCCATATCCTGCCTGCTTGGTTTCAGATTACCACTTGGATGATTATGTGCAAGAATGATAGCTACTGAATTGGTAAGCAATGCAGCTTGTAGAATTACTCTTACATCAGCACAAGTTTCAGTAATTCCACCCTCTGATATAAGAGTGTAACCTAAAACTTGCTTGGCTTGGTTTAGAAACAGAACTTTGAAGTATTCTTTGTAACAGACTGTACCCTCCTTATATGTAGGAAGCAAGTATCTATAAGCATCCTCTGAACTGACTACCTTATGCAGCTTCTTGAATTTGGGTTTGTAGGACAGTTCCACTTCACCCACAGTATAATCTATATCCATAATGTACAATGTTTAATAGGTTGGTAGAAATAAAGAAAGGACAACTAACCTAATAGCTGCCCTTTCCTCTCTCAATCAACAATCCACTCAGCCCAAGAACCAAGCGTATTCACTATCTCCTAATTTAGCACGTTGGATGCCCTGTACGAACTCTGTGCAGTTAAGATTCCTCTCCAAGAAGTTATCAATGTAACTTGACTTTACAGAACCATTGAGTAGGTTTAAGAGCTGCCAGCCTGTAATGCTGTCCCCTGTACTCTTAAAGTTCACATCAGAAACGAATGCTCTGCAAGTTGCATTAATTTGACTGTCTCCCAACAATAGACGAGGTAAGCGTTTCTGCTGGTTGGGTGTAAGAGCTTGATATAATCTCATCCTGCCTATTATTTGACAGAACTCACTTGTTGAGATTGACATCTGTCCAAGTGTTCTTAACAAATGCAGGTCTTTGGATGGGTTGTAAGCGTGGAACAGATTCAATGCTGCTGCATATAGTTCTTGTACGCTTAGGACTTCTATCTTATCCTGCAAGCCGTCAGTAGTAAGCATTAAATTCGAGCACACACGATTACGAAATCCTATGAAGATTTTAAATCTCTCCACAGATTTCTTACTGTACAGGTTAATCTCGTTATATGCTCTCACTCCACCAATGGATAATGCCAAACGATTACCGTATTCATCATGTACAATGGATGGGATTTCAAAGCAGAAGCACATTCTCTGATAGAACAGAGTCTTCTCTTCATCTGTCAGTTCAGATGCTTTTTTACCTAATGCACTTGGGATTCTTCCATTGATAGGGTGTGAGATTCTAATCTCTGGCATATCAAACTGTTCTCCATGAAAGTAATCCTTAGCCGCATCCACTACTGCACCTATAAAGGATTGGTGACTAATGGTTTCTTCCATTGATGCAAAACTTGGAATGATGCAGTCTTGTTGTAAGTGCTGCAAGGTTGCTTCCTGCGTATTGGCTTCAATGAAATGGTTTACTCTCTTGGGTGCTGCAACTTCTTCCACAATGATTGCTTCTTCTGCAAACTCACCCATGTTTAATGATTCTCTACGCTGTGCCATAGCTGGCATAATTACTAAATCTCTCATAATGAAATTGAATTAAATGGTTATTGATTGAATGGATTTAACAAGAACAAACCTAAAACACAAGTGAATTTCTTCGCTTGCATCTTAGGCTGTCCTATGTCTTTCCCTAAAGATTCTTTCAAAGGAAATGAGGAGCATTAGTAAATTATTGGTAAGCAGTGGCAATAGTGCATCGTGCCTGTTCTTGGATTAATAAGAATGCTTATTCCTGCCAGCTATCAGACTGCATTACTAAAGCATTCTTTTTATTTTAGAACTATGAGGGGGGATAATAATGTAGTGTACCTCCTCGCTCGTTACACTATAAACTTATGCTATTACTCTTTGAGATAAGTTTATGATTCACCTAAAGCTTCTTGGATGGATTTGATGGTTCGCAATCGCTTTAATTCTTTCACTCCAAGTTGGCGGTAAGCCCTGCCTAAAATAGGGTATTCATGTTCTATATCAATGGATTGCAAGTCGAATGTCATTGGATTTGCTTTGATTTCACAATATCGTTTATGTAATTCTCTGAATGTTGGCTTTGCAATTAATTCCTTGACAAACTTCTCTGGAGCGATATGCCATTTACCTTTAGTTGTTACTATTCCAGATTGGGCATAGGTTTCTCTTAATGATTTGTCTGATTGGTAAACCACAGTAGCAATATAGTAGCTGTAAAGCTGCAACTTGGCTACCATATCATTAATGATAAATTTATTCTCTTGATAGGATAGGTAAGATTCAACCCCAACTTTCTTAATCTCATTAACCTGTTGCTTGATTGCTGCTTCTGATAGCTTGGCATTATTAAGCATATCTGCCCTTTCCTGTGCAGCCTTTACTTCCTTATTCACAATCTGCTCCATTTCTTCAAATGTTGTGTAATGGTCAGTAGCTTTAGTGTTGAAGATATGGACTACTTTATTTCTAAATGGATTGGACTTGGTTCTGATTCTTCCCACAATCTGAGGTATATCCATATCAATGCTGACCAATGTGTGCCTGTTCTGAACATTGCTGACCACAAAGCATAATCCTGTTTCAGAATGGAAGTCCACACCCTCAAATGATTTGGAAGTGATGAAGTTGAATTTCTTGGGAGCGTCAGCAGAACTTGATATAGTATATCCTTCCAAAGTTTTTCTGTTTTTAGGATTGTCAGCACAGATAATTCTATAATCATCCTCTGTTAATTGCGTCTGTTTAAGTATGGCTTTGATTTCAGTAACGCTGTTGATAAAGAAGTATGCTTCCTTGCTTTCAATGCCGTTTACATTCAGACAGCCTTTAGCTTGGTAGGTCTTGATGAACTTGGCGGCTACCATATAAGGTGTGTTTGTATGGTAAGGATAAACTGTAATCTCATCTGTTGTATTCCAATCAGCCATGTACTCTGTAATGTCATTGAAGATTGCTGGCTTCAAATTGTTTGGAATAGGGGTAGCTGATAAGAAGCAATAGGATTTGAACTCTTTAAAGTGAGCCAACACCCCATTAATAGCCTTGTCTCTGAATGAGTATTGTTTAAGGAAGTTATGGTATTCATCAATCATCAGTTTAAATTCTATAGGATTGATAAACTCCATCAGCTTATCTATCTTGTCGTAGGTGCAAATAATCTTTTTAATTCCTGTGGAAGATAGATAGTCCTTTAACTTCTTCTTTAGTTCTAAGGTGAAATTTCCATATAAACCAAACAGGTTAGCAACAATAGGGCTTAACCCTGCCCTGCGCTCATGTTTCTTCCAGAACTTCACATTGCCTTCTGCATCTTTAATTGGATAGCATTTGTTCTCAATCAGTTCAGTAGTTGGAACAGCGATAATGTAATTCTCGCTATTGGTAAGTGCTATGGTCGTAGCACCGCAACCTGTTTTGACTTTGTTAAAGATGCAGTTCGTAGGGAAGTCCTCCATGATAAGGAATCCATCTTTCTCTTGAATATCTAATTTGGTTATCATATATTGTTGGCTTTTAAAAATCTGTTAGCTGTAACCCCAATTATAGAATCTTAGATATGCCTAAAGTCTCTAAAAGAGGTAAATTGAGGTAGTTCTATAAGGCTGAAATGCCAAACCCAAGAATTTGGAGTAGAGAAGCCCACCTGTCACATGGGCTGTCTAAAAGGTCATTCCTTTACTTGTCCTGCCAATTTAGCCAGAGCTTCCTTATAAGATTTGGCTTCCATGCTCTGACCTGCGATTGGGGTGAAGTACTTATTCCAATTCTCTTTATTGATATGGTTGATAGTGTTTACAACTATTTCTATATCCTTGCATTCAGTAAAGAATGCTTTCAATCCTGCTCCAAAACGTCCAGTAAACCTATCATTAGAGAAGAAGCTGTTAGATTCTAATGCTGCTAAGATTCTATCTCCCTTATCTTGTGTGTCTTTGCTGATTTGGACTTTACTAAAGTCAGAGAGTTTCTTATATCCTTGTTGGATTGACTTGATTTGTGCTGCTGTCAGATTAGATGTTCCAAGAGTATAAACGTTGAAAAGGAATGCAGGAATATAGCCTTCTTTCCTTTTATTAAGGATATAGTCTGCATTAGTATCTCCTGTTGAAATATTGGAAGCATAAAAATCATCATTAGACCATTTCCTGCCATTGTTACGTATTGATATGTAAGCCAATATATCCATATTCTCTTTAGAGAGTTTTACTGGCTGATAAGTAGCTGTAACATCTTTCAATTCATCAAACATGAGGGCTATTGTTCTATGCTGACCATCGCCACAAACACCGTTGTACTTGTCATAGTCTGCTTCCTGTACTTCAACCATTTTAATCTCGAAATTGCTGATAGTAGCAGAGCCCTCTCCTTTCTTGCGAGCAATAGTAGGTTTGTACAACTTTCTACCGCCTAATTTATCCTTAGCTTCTTCCATTGGGAAGTATTCAATAGGCATTGTTTCAATGAATCCCCATGCCTTAATCTTGTTGTAAGATTCAACTACGTTAGAATTGTCAATTTTAGTGCGGTTACCTTCGATGAACAATAAATTTAAGTTCTTCATGTCTTTGGGGCTTTCAGTGATTAGTCTGCGGCAACGTGCCTGCCAGCTTTCTGAAAGCGATGCAAAGATATGTCTCTTAAATGGGGTATGTAAGAGTAAGTTTTATTAATCTAAAGTTTCTCTACTGAATATCATTAAGTTAGCATTCGATTGAACGTAATATTGAAGTCTTTGAAAGCCCTCATCAAGCTGTCAAATGTAATGTTATTGTCTTTAGTGCAGACATATGCAGGGTCTCCTGTGAGCAATTTGCAGAGATATAAGGTGCATAGGGCTAAGTCTCTTTCTGCTTGTACAAATTTTACATCCTCTGGCTTCTTTACTTTAATGGGAAGATAATCCAGCAATGTCTTGACCAAAGAATATTGGATAGTGCGCTCTCGTATTCTTTTATTCTCTCGCTCCACAAGATAGTGTGAAATCTGTTCATGGGAAGAATAAAATTCAAGCATAGAGTGAATGAATAGGGAGTTCTCGAACTCGAAGTTCTTGCCATCTACTTTGATATTCATTTTTAGTTTGACATTGGGCTGTTCCTCTAAGATGGAGAGAATGTTGTTTACCCTGTTAATCCCTGTGGTTATTTGGTTCTCGCTCCACACTTTGATGATGTGGTATAAGAATGCAATGAACTCAAAGGTTGGTTGGGGTTGTAACTCCAATTTGTTGATAGCCTCTTGTATCAGTGTGAAATTATAGAACTCATCTTCTGTAAATGGTAGCTCCTTTAAATATGTATTGCGACTACGATAGTATGCGAATGGTGCTTGAAGCGGCTGGTAATCATCCCCATTAAATAGTGGGAAGTTCCTGCAATAGATTCTGATATATTCTATGCTGTCAAGAATAGATGCAACATCTTCCTGCTGATATTCACGCTTGAAATCATCTTCCATGCTTTGCTCTATTTCAGCCAACAATCTTCTGTCCATCTTGGGGAGAATATTCTGTTCTTCTATGTTCTGGTTGTCTTCCATAAGTACTTCCTGCTCCAATTCTGCACAAAATTAAAAAATAATCCCCACCTGCATTGCTACAAGTGGGGAATTATTGGCTTAGAGTAAATTCTTCATGGCATCATCTACCTGTTCATTATCAAATTGGCTTAAATATATTTGGGTGGTCTTGATGTCTTGGTGCCCCAATGCTTGTGATATAATTCCTATATTTACTCCAGACTTCTTTAAGATAGTTGCAAATGAGTGACGAGCCACATAGGTAGTAACTTCTGCTGTAATGCCTAACTCCTTTGCAAATATTCTTAATTCAGTGTTAATCTGATGGCAGATTTTATGCACCCTATTATTCTGCTGCATAGGTGTAACATGACGCTTATTATGAAGTATAGGGAACAGATAGCCTGCTTGATGTTGATAGTTATCATATTTCAGAATAATCTGTTTAGCTCTATCTGTCAGCATTAAGTTTATGCTCCCATGTGTCTTTTGTCTTTGATAGAGTAGTCTATCTTCCACAATGTTTGTTCCTGTCAAGTGGGCTATATCAACAAAAGAGATTCCACCACATAAATAAGAGAACGTAAATATATCCTGTGTAAACTGCCGTATTTCAGTCGCATGGCTACAATCTGCGTCTATGATTTTAAGAATATCATCTTTAGATAATGCTCTCTTAGCAGTCTTGGTATTGAAACGACTTAGTTTGTATTCTACGAATGGATTTTTGTCTCTACTGACAACTTTAGCTTCAATGGCTTTGTTAAATGCAGCTCTTAGGGTTCTGAATTGATAGCTGAGAGTAACATCATTGTTGCCTTTACTGCGCATCCACTTCTCAAACTTCTTGCAGAACTCTACATCAATATAGCTAAAGGTGTAGTTTAGCTTCTTCCCTTTATTGAAATTCTTTAGCGTTCTGTATGAATTGAGGTAAGCATAACTTGTTCCCACCTTACCATTCTCTTTTAGTTCTTCTATTAAAGACAGGTAGAACTCTTCCACAGTCTGGGCTTTGATTTCTTCTTTCTGCCCATCAATTAAGGATAATGTAGTAAATTCTTCATTCTTGATTTCCTTATCAAGCACTTTAGATTGGTATTCCATTTCTGTTCTCAGAATAATCTGCTTGATTTGATTCCTATTAGGGCAATTTGATTTAGGTTGATTCTTGTCAAAGTCCCAATGTTGAGGATTCACAGATATGCCCAAACTCCTCATGGTACGTTTTCCATCTTTGGCTATTCTTACCATTAACGGTGATTCTCCATTAGCAAGCACCTTATGCTTGTAACAAATGACGGTGATTGATGCTTTCATTAAAATTACGGTTGACTTCTTGGTTGACTTTTATGCGTCAACCGTCACGTCAACCGCCACAGTTACGAGAACCGCCTAAAAAGCAAAAAGCATCGATAACCTTGCGATTATCAATGCTTTATCGGTAGTCGGGATGACAAGATTCGAACTTGCGACCACACGCCCCCCAGACGCGTACTCTACCGGGCTGAGCTACATCCCGAATTGCGGATGCAAAAGTAGTGCTTTATTTTTAATCTGCAAATAAATCGTTGATAAAATATATATAAATATCTCTGTTTGTACTGTATCTTATTTGTTATCAGTGTTATATAATCGTGTTGTGAAGTGCTGCTTAGATTAAACTCTAAATAGGATAAAACAGCTTCGTTAGCTGTTTTCTTATAACACTGGCATATAAATCTTGATTTATAATTCAACTACTGATTCGCTTTTATATCTAAATTTGCATCACCGAAGAGTAGTTATATGGATGTAGAATTTGAAAAGGAGTATTTGGCAGAACTTTATGAAAAAGGAAAAACCGATGAAAGGTGATAAAAAAGGACTTTCTTTTTTACGTATCAACGGCCAATATAAGCTTGAATTTCGGGAAATAGCTAATGCGGGTAATCAAGCAGTCATAGAGATATGCTCTTTGGTGGATATTACAAATCATTATAAATAGGAGGAACTATGGGTATAGCAGCAAATAATTTACATAACAACAGAATTTGCCTTGCTTTTAGAGGCAGCTTTGAGTATCAATGCTGATTTGCTTGTAAGAATGCAGACGGATTACAATATACAGGTAGCACGAAAGAATGACTCTTTGGGTGAAAAGCTAAACAATATAAAGAAATTAGCTGCTGTGTTTTGAAAATAGTTCTTGGTATGATATTATAAAAACAAGAATAAGGTTTTTAACAGGGCACTTAAAACATGGCTAGGGCAATAGTTGTCCTACCTTATTTGTTATAATGGGTTTGTCCCTAATAGACGTGTTTAAGAATGTCTGCAAAATTTTTCAATGCAATACGGAATCTTAATCACTGATATTCCTTCGGTGTATTATGCTTGAGGGGATGCTGAAAGACATTCTTTGAAAAGATATTGCTCCTCAAGACAACACCTTTTATCCTTCAATACGATTTTTTTATATGCTGAGGTAAAAGTCGTTACATGCACTCTCTATAGAAATCGAACATTTCGAATATCGTATCTTTATCAGCCGTCTGGTTCAGACAAATGTCTCCGACTTCTTTCAATAGCGTAAAGTTAATGACACCGGAGGTATTCTTCTTATCGTGCTTCATCAGTTCATAAAGTTGGTCGTACTGCTTACAGTTAAAGGCAAAACCACCGTAGTTCTCTTTTACGAACTGAATGGTTTGGCGCATTTTGTCTTTTGGAAAGCCTACTTTTATATAAGAAAGGTACAGTTCGCAAACAATTCCCCAGGCAACGGCATAGCCATGCAGCACAGGGCGTCCTTCGGCAAGGGCAAGGCTTTCGAAAGCATGCCCTACGGTATGTCCCAGGTTCAGGGCCTTGCGGATGCCGTGTTCCAGCGGATCTTGTTCCACGATGTTTTCTTTTACTTGTACGGAGCGACCTACCATTGACTTCAGGGCTGCGTAATCTATCTTGTCCGTATCAAAAGCCAATAATTCCGCCAGATGTTCCGGAGTGCTGATCAGTCCGTGCTTCAACATTTCGGCATAACCGGAGAAGAAGTTATGGGCATCGAGGCTGCGCAGAAATTCTGTTTCAAGGAGTACGCTGGCGGCAGGAGCGAAGACGCCGATTTCATTCTTCAGCCCGTTGAAGTTGATACCTGTCTTGCCTCCTACGGAAGCATCTACCATAGCCAGCAGGGTAGTAGGGATATTGATATAAGCAATGCCCCGCTTAAATGTAGAGGCGGCGAAACCACCCAGGTCGGTCACCATGCCACCTCCCAGATTGATAAGCAATGAATGGCGCGTTGCTCCTTTTTCACTCAGGGCTTGCCAGACGGAAGCCAGGGTTTCGAGGTTTTTGTGTATATCTTCGGCACCGATAATGATTTCCGTTGCTTCTTTCAATGTCGGAATGTTGCTGAGTTGTGGCAAGCAAAGGCGATGTGTATGCTCGTCAGTCAGGATAAAGAGCTTGTCATGGGGGTAGTTCCCAATGGCAGTTGTTAAGCTGCTTTCCAGTTCTTCGCAGAGGATTACTTCTTGTTTACTCATGATGTATTTGTCTTTTTTTGCTCTGCAAAGATAATGCAAATCAAGTGCAGAACTTCCATACCGACATGAAAAAGTTATGCTGAGATGCAGCTTATCTTCTTTAAAGATAGGATTTCTCTGCGAAAGAAGTATCTTTGCAAATCATAAAACTTACATCACTTGGATAGATATTTCAGACTTCATAACTTATAATTTATAAAAAAATGAAAGCATTATTACCGGTATATTGCCGTCCGTTAGGATATTTTGTGATAGCATTGGCATTGTTTCTCCCTTTCCTGATGTTGATGATAGGGAAAATGACGGATGGTAACCTTTTGTTTTATAAAGAGTGCTCCAAGCTACTGATGATGCTGGGCGCGATGATGATTCTGTTTGCTTTTACAAAGAATGAAAGCAAGGAAACCGAACAGATACGCAATAAGGCTACCCGTAATGCCATATTCCTGACGGTGTTATTTATCTTTGGCGGTATGCTCTACCGGGTATGGAAAGGTGACATCATGAGTGTGGATACTTCCTCCTTTTTGATCTTCCTTATACTGAATATTCTTTGCTTGGAATTTGGTATAAAAAAAGCGACGGTTGATCGGTTATTTAAGCGAGATCGTCGATAATTAGGATATTTTATTTAATCCTCATTAAACTTTTCCATTGAAAGCTTGTCAAATGAAACAGTGTAAAAACAGACATTTTGTTTCATAAAAAACAGGCGCATGAAAAAAGTAATCATCGGAACAGTGTTATTGCTGACAACCACACTTTCCGTTTTCTCACAGACTAAGAACATTACCGTAGCGGGGCGTGTCATCGAGGATGACACGAAAGAGCCCGCAGTACAAGCCACAGTACAGTTACTTTCGTTACCTGACAGTGCATTTGCGGCGGGTATCGCCACTACAGCACAGGGATATTTTACCCTGCCCAAAGTAAAGGCTGGGAAGTATGTATTGAAAGTTTCCTATATCGGCTTCCAACCGACAATGCTTCCTTTGCAACTGTCGGCTCAAAACCCCAATAAGAATGTAGGTACGCTGGCTCTGAAGACAGATGCCGTGATGCTGGCAGAAGCGGTGGTTACCGCAGAAGCTCCACAAGTCACTGTCAGTGAAGATACATTAATGTATAATTCGTCAGCTTATCGTACCCCCGAAGGAGCCATGCTGGAAGAATTGGTGAAGAAACTTCCCGGTGCCGAGATTGATGACGATGGTAACGTGAAAATTAATGGTAAGGACCTGAAGAAGATCATGGTAGACGGAAAGGAATTCTTCGGTGGAGACGTGAAGACGGGTTTGAAGAATTTACCGGTGGACATGATTGACCGGTTGAAGACTTATGATAAGAAATCGGACCTGGCACGTATCACAGGTATTGATGACGGTGAAGAAGAAACCGTGCTCGACCTGACTGTTAAGAAAGGTATGAATCAGGGTTGGTTCGGTAATGCCGATGCTGCCGTAGGTACTGAAGATCGTTATGCAGGACGTTTGATGTTGAACCGCTTTGTGGATAATACACAAGTTTCTCTTATTGCCTCTGCCAACAATGTGAATAATCAGGGCTTTTCCGGTGGTGGCGGTGGCCCGCGTTGGCGTCGTAACAATGGTTTGAATGCTCCTAAGGAACTGGGACTTAACTTTGCTACCGAAACTGCTAAATTGGAGTTAGGCGGTAGTGCCCGTTACAACTACAATGATGCTGACATTGCCAATGTCAACTCATCCGAGCGTTTTTTACAGAATGGTAATTCATATTCCAATTCAAACTCTCTCAACAGGAACAAGAATTCGACATTTAATGCTGATTTCCGTTTGGAGTGGAAGCCGGATTCAATGACGAATATCATCTTCCGTCCGAACTTCTCTTATGGAAAGACGGATAATTCTTCCAGTTCCTTGTCGGGAACCTTCAATGCGGATCCTTACAGTCTGGTTACTAACCCGAATGACTATCTTGATTTTGATGTGATAAATAATGAAGACCCGTTGAAGGATATTCGTGTGAATGCTACAAACACGGGTTCACTTTCCGATAGCAAGACCGTTTCAACGGATGCTACTTTGCAGATCAATCGCAAACTGAATGATAAGGGACGTAATGTTACATTCCGCGGACGCTTTGGTTATGGAGATAATGACAATAACCAGTATACGGAGTCGATGACACGTTATTATCAGATTCCTACAAACCCGGACTCTACGTTGATCCGTAACCAGTATATCACTACGCCGACGAATAATTATAGTTATAGTGCACAGGTTACGTATAGTGAACCGATTGCACGGGCTACTTTCTTGCAGTTCAGTTATCAGTTCCAGTATAAGTACAGTGAGAGTGACAAGACGACTTTCGACTTATACAAGATCAATCCAGAGTGGGGAATTGGCGACCCGTTGCCAGTGGGCTATCAGAATCATGCGGTAGATAGTTTAGGTAAGTATGCCGAGTACAGATACTACAACCATGATGCTTCTGTATCCTTGCGTTTCATCCGTGAGAAGTACCAGTTGAGTACCGGTATTTCTTTCCAACCGCAGAACTCAAAACTGTCTTATAAGAAAGGAGACTATATGATTGATACGACGCGTTCGGTATTCAACTTTGCTCCGAATATTGATTTCCGTTACCGTTTCTCGAAAGTAAGCCAGTTGCGCTTCAACTATCGTGGACGTACCGGCCAGCCCAGCATGGAGAACTTGTTGCCGATTGTAGACAACTCTAATCCGCTGAATATCCGTGTCGGTAATCCGGGTTTGAAACCTTCGTTCACGCACTCTATGCGTTTGTTCTACAATACGTATAATGCAGAACTCCAGCGGGGTATCATGACTCATGCCAGCTTCTCGGCTACGCAGAACAGCATCAGTAACAGTACCGAATACGATGATCAAACCGGTGCGCGTACTACTACACCGAAGAATATCAATGGTAACTGGAGTGCTTTCGGTATGTTTGGTTTCAATACCGCATTGAAGAATAAGAAGTACACTATCAACTCATTCACCAATGTCAATTACCAGAATAATGTGGCATTTTTATATAATCAGGATACCAAAGTGGATGATAAGAATAAGACAACAGGGTTGACGTTGAGTGAGCGCTTGAATGGTGCTTACCGTAACGATTGGTTCGAATTCGGCCTGAATGGTTCTATCTCTTATACTGCTGAGCGTAGTAAACTGCGTCCAGAGAATAATCAGGAACCTTACACGTTCTCTTATGGTGCCAATACTCAGTTGATGGCTCCCTGGAACATGACTTTCACTACTAATATTGCTAATCAGAGCCGTCGTGGTTATACAGATGCCAGTATGAACCGTAATGAATTGATCTGGAATGCACAGCTTTCGCAAACCTTCCTGAAAGGCGCGGCTACTATCAGCCTTGAACTCTATGACATTTTGAAACAGCAAAGTAACATTAGCCGTTCATTGACAGCAGATGGCCGTTCGGTTTCCGAATATAATGGTATCAATAGTTATTGCATGGTACACTTCATCTATCGTCTGAATATCTTCGGTAGCAAGGCTGCCCGTGAAAAGATGCAGGGTAGAGGTGGATTCGGTGGTCATGGAGGTCCCGGCGGACCTGGTGGTCGTCCCGGTGGTTTTGGTGGCGGACGTCGTTTCTAAAGTTTCCTAACCAGTTTTTGTGATAAGTTTCCCCTTCCATTCGCTTTCGCTGAAAGAGATGGAAGGGGATTCTGTTTTTTAGCGTTTCCCTACACTGAAACAAAAGCCTACATGAAATTCGATTCCTATGTTGCGAGGGGAGACAAGTGTCTGGTTTTCCTGGATAGAATATTTGAAAATGTCTTTAGGAAATTCTTTATCAATGGGAAGAAAACCGTATTCGGCACCGATACCGGCAAAAAGTTGTTTGTATTTGAAATCTACTCCGAGACTTAAACCGATGTCCAGGCGTTTCAGTCCATCGTTTTTATCGAATGTCTTATGCGTTGTTTTACCTTCCATCAATCTGTTATCTCCACCAGATGTGAGGTCGTCGGAGTCGATTTTTTCCTGGCTGGCAAGTATCCAGTTCACTTTGCTTTTTCCGCCAATTCCATAAGCGATGTATGGACCTCCGCTGAATTGAAATCCGCAGTTGTTATTCAAAGGCAGATATGCGGCAACTTTGATGGGAACTTGTAAATAGATTCCGTTTATTTTAGAATCAATCCCCAATACCATGTAGGTTTGTTTGCCTTCCTCATTAGTGCCAAGGGCTGTTATTCCTTCGTCAACAGAGTAGCTTCTGTTCAGGAACTGTAGCCCTGTTTGCATGGACCAAGTCTTGTCAATAGGTAGCTCAACACCTACTCCGAAACGATATCCAAAGTTAGCATTGTAATTTTCATTCTTGGTGATGCCGGTCAACCCAGTGCCGCCTTGTACGTTGATTTTTACTTGCGAATGACAGATAGTAGTTGACAAACCCAATAAGAGGGCGATTAAAAGCTGTTTTTTCATATTTCATAGTATTAGTGTGTAATTACTGTCTCTTATACACATCTGACGCTGCCGACGACTAGTCGAGTGTAGAT